>Ga0214919_10000145_pt1 | contig 115103 bp, 117 predicted proteins | sample LL1503_MetaG_FD_177994 | JGI IMG/M metagenome (GOLD analysis project Ga0214919, IMG submission 177994) | Freshwater microbial communities from Lake Lanier, Atlanta, Georgia, United States - LL-1503 | ecosystem: Environmental > Aquatic > Freshwater > Lake | place: USA: Georgia | collected...
CTCGTTGCGCGAAATTCACGCTTGTTGAACTAGTAGCGGAGGCGGGATTTGAACCCACGACACAGCGATTATGAGCCGCTTGCTCTACCAAGCTGAGCTACCCCGCCAAGGGTTGTGCATTTTCGAGCCCCCCACCGGAATCGAACCGGTGACCTTTTCCTTACCATGGAAACGCTCTACCGTCTGAGCTAGGGGGGCAATAGGTAGAGGTGTGAGTGTACGACAGTTGCAGCAAAAGATAAAAATTAGCGCCGCGGATCAAGCGTGACTTTGCCCGTGGTCTGGCGGGCCAGCATCGCTTGATGAGCAAGTTTCGCCTCAGATAATCCATAAGTTGCGCCGATTACTGGCTTTAGCACACCCGATGAAATCAAAGCAAATAACTCAGTTAATACATCGCCCATTAACTCTTTCTTTCCGAAGCAATGTGAGAGCCAGAAACCAGCAACCGTCTTGGTTCCGCCCATTAAAACGCCTGGATGAATCGGAGTCGGTGCAGTTCGTGATGCCATTCCAAATGTAATCAAGCGACCAAATGGCGCCAAGACTTCAAGGCTGGCATCAAAAGTTTTTCCGCCGACCATTTCTAGAACAATATCTACTCGCTTGCCACCATTTGCGGCAATCATCGCACCTGCTAAATCTGCAGAATTTGCATCAACAGTTTCATCGGCACCAAGTGATTTCGCTAATTCATTTTTAGCAGCAGAGGATGTAACCGCAATTACCTTTGCGCCCCACATTTTGGCCAGCTGAATTGCAAGAATTCCAACGCCACCAGCACCAGCCTGAACCACAACACTTTCACCAGGCTTTACATGCGCCATAGTTTTTAAAATATGCCAAGCGGTTGTTCCTTGAACCAACATCGCGATTGCTTGTTCATCGCTTACCCCATCGGGAATATCAACACACATCGCCTTAGGAGCCAGCGCTTTTTGAGCATATCCGCCAGTGGTTGCACTTGCCAGGACGCGACGTCCACTTGCAGTTTTACCAACAACTTCTAATCCAGGTATCAACGGCAAAGTTTGCTTCGAAAGGTAAGAGTTCTCTGTTTGATGAGTATCGGCGTAGTTAATGCCAATACAGTCGACATCAATCAACTCTTCCCCATCGCTGGCAATTGGATCTGGAAGATCAACTAACTGCATTACATCTGGACCGCCAAATTTGGTTATTTGGATCGCTTTCATTTGCCGTCACAAGAACAGCGGTCGCTTTCAGCAACGCCATGGAGCGCTTCTTCGATATGTTCGCCGCAGCCTGACCAGGTAAATTTCTGGCACTTCTTACAAACCACGCGTGAACACATTTGAGCCTCCTATTAATTATGAATAGATTCTAATACTAGAAATATTTGCGGAAAATCTTCCTAATTCGCCTAGTTATGCGCTTATTCAACTTGAGCGTTTGATCGATTGGCGAGACCGCCATCACTCTGACGTGGGCGGGTTCGTCAGGTGTAATCACATCTTTGAGCGCCGGTGAATTCTGATCCAGTGAATCTGCAATGCGATCGATACTGGCCACCATGGAAAGCCCACGAACGATTTGTTCTTGATCGGCATCTTTGGCATCTTCAATAAGTGATTCCGCGAGTGACGCTCCGGCATCACGTGCATCATCTGTCGCAGTCGTGGTTGTTTCAAAATCTTCTTCGTCATCAAATTTTGTTGAAATTGCAAAGCTAGCTGCTGATAGCGCAACCGCAATCTGCTTCTTAGTGGAATCAGCGATTCCACCACTCACCGCAGAATCAAATAACGTCCGCGCAATCGCCCTGACTTGCAGCAAGGTATGTTCAATTGCAATTCCTTCGATGTAAACACTTTCGGCTTCATCTTTTTCAGCTGTCGGAAACCAACGTGCATGTCCGCGCGCTTCCACAGATTGTGCACGAATCGATGGAATTGCTTCCATCAATAACCGCGCCTTCGCCAACCAATTACCCGCATCTTTCTGGGTATAGCCAGCTGCAACTCCTTCAGACATTTGTGCCAGCAAGTCTGCCGCTTTCGTGCTCACTGCAGTGATCTGATCGATCGCTCGCCCAACCGGAGTTTTCGCATGCGAGAAGTAAGAGAAGACAATTGCAATTACTGCACCAATTAAAGTTGAGCCCAATCTATGGGCAGCGGTTGTTCCACTGATTCCCGGGCCAATAACAATCAGGGCGGTTACCGGAACATTTATTGATGCAACTTCTCCCAGATGAAGTGCACGCGCAACCACAGCGCAGAAAATAACGGTGAGGCCGACGGCGATAAATCCAACATCAAAGATTGAAACATTTATCAGTGCAACGGTCGCCCCGATTGCTGTGCCGACAATCTGGCCAAAACCTTCGCGCACTGACTTATGCAACGAGATACGTATAGAAAGTGTGCAAACGATCGCGGCGACTACGCCACCATCTTCAATTATTAAGTCGCCTACTTGCCAGGCGACAGCGCCAGCTAAGCCAGCCACAAGTATCTGGCGGACCCAAACATGACGGTCAGCGAATAACTTTTTTACTTTTTTCCACATGATGTGGCTAAGTTTAGTAGGAGCGCACCATTTCGCACATGCGAGCGGCGTTATCTGCAAGGTTTCCGCGAGAAAGCGCTCCACCGATCAATAAGGCGGCGTCTTTCCCGTACATATCAATCATTTCTGGGATCCGCTCCAAAGTCATTCCTCCAGCAGGCGCGATCGTGATTGGCTTTAGCGATCCTAACTTTCTGCGTGATAGTTCAGCAATTTCTAAACATTGCTTATCAGTAAACGAGAAACGTCCAGCAATATTAGGAAATATCGAAATATCTGCTCCAGCAAGTCTCATCAAAGTTCCGAAAACGATTCCGTGAGAGATTCCAGAATCTTTTGAAGTAACAAGTGAACCTAACATTGCAGGATGCCCCAAGATCGGGAGAGCTAAAGTCTCATCCTCGGCAATGACTCGCAATGAATCGAATCCAGTAATTCCGGGAAGTACCAAAAGCCCACCTGCTCCAAGATTTTTCGCTGTATGCGCAGCCGCAATCACTTGATCAAAAGGCATATTTAAACTTGGGATATAAGCTGAATTTCCACCGGTGATTTCGTTTGCTTCTTTAACTGCAGTCGCAATTAAAGTTACCCGTTCTTTCCAGGTAGCCCAAGGTTGATTGGCCAGACTGTGATCATCTTTAATCAAATCAAACCCGGCAAGAGCAAGCGTGCGCGCCATTTCCGCCAACGTCTTTGCATCCGAGCCCATTGGCTTTAGCGCAGTAGCAATTAGCGGTCGCGTTTCTGCTTTAAAGATTTTGCGTAAGCCACTGATTCCAAAACGAGGTCCTTTAAAATTATTGAGAATTGAATCAGGAAGTTTTAGATCAACTATTTTCACTCCAGGAAATAGCGACGCATTTCCCCAGAGAACATTCAATAGCTGAGTCAGCTCTCCCCCGGTTACATCTGGGTTGTAAGAGATATTTATTAAATGGTTTCTCTTATCACTTGAAGTAATCTCTTCAACTTTTCCAACAACTTCATCCTGAATCCAACTCGGTGCTAATTCCAGAGGAAATTCAATGGTCTGCTCTGTTCGGATGAGATCTGCAAGCGCTGTCGGGTTTTCACCCACAAAGGCATAGGTGATGTGAATGCGTTCCATTAAAGCGCCTCCACCTTACTATTTTGAGAAATATCTGAAGATTTTATCTAGGGAAGGCAGAAGATACACCGCCGTCTACGGCAATGACACTTCCAGTTGTCCGAGATGACTCATCACTCAAGAAAAAGGCTGCTGCACGGGCGACATCAAGGCTTCGCACTCGAGCATTAAGCAGATTGCGAGAAGCATAGAAATCTTCAAGATCTTCTGGTTTCACTCCATGTGCAGCTGCACGTTGTTCGCGAATACCGCCCTCCCACAATTTACTGTTATCAAATACGGCATCTGGATTAATTCCATTGCAGCGAATCCCAGCGCTTCCACCTTCAAGAGCTGCAATTCGCATTAGCTGCAACATTCCCGCTTTGCTAACTGAGTAACCGCCAAAGCCTGCACCTGGAGAGAATGCGTTCTTGCTTGCTACATAAACTAGTGATCCGCCCATCTTCTGTTTACGCATAACTTTCATTGACTCTTTAGTCAGCATAAAGGCGCTAGATAAATTGATATCCAAACCACGGCGCCATTTTTCTACATCTAGATCTTCCAGTTTGTCGCTGATTCCAATACCGGCATTTATTACTACGCCGTCGAGGCCACCAAAGTGTTTAATGGTTTTGGTTACCGTTGTCTGAACATCAGCCTCTTTTGACTGATCGCCTAAAATTAGTAGCGGTGGATTACATTTATTTTCGGCAAACTCTTTTTCGACGGCGATAAGTCCTGCTTCTTCGATATCTGCCAGAACTAGGTGAGCCCCGCGCTTAGCAAGTTCAAGTGCAACTCCTCTGCCGATTCCACTTCCTGCTCCAGTAACAATGATGATGTGGCCATCTAGTTGTGCCGGAGCCGGCTTATTCTTTAACTTAAATAACTCCATTGGCCAGTAATCAAAGCCAAATATTTCTGCATCAGAAATCGTGTCGCCATCACCAAAGACATCAACCACTCGTGCTGCAACGCTGTGCGTATGTGAAGCGATATCGGCAAGCATCGTGTTCTCTTTAATAGTTGTAGCAGCCGTTACCGCACCTACGCCAGGCACAATTATTACCTTGGGATCATTGCCGTGACTTACATAACCAGCAGGCAGCAGCGACTTATTTGCCTCAAAATATGCTGCGTAATTCTCGCGAAATTCTTTGATACCAGTTTCAGTATCTTCCAAAGTAACGGTGGCTGACTTCGGACGGATACGCAACATGTGATCTGCGCTAGATGAGCCAAGGGCCAGAATCTTCTTTAGATCTGGACGGGAAGCAATTTCGGCTAAGCGAGAGTCGGTGCGCAATAGCTGTTTTTTGCCGATTGTTCCGCGAAGTTTAAGAAGCAAATCTTTAAGTTCTTCATCAGGCAGCTCTTGATGTTGGAAATTAGCCTTAGGGCGCTTATTGAGTGAATCTAAATACTTGTCAGCAAGAGCGACTGCATCTTGAGTCTTTTGGTAGCAACGATCGGAATCTTCATCCCAAACGACTAAACCGTGATGAGCAAGTACAACGCCTGCATAATCTCCTAAACCGCCAACAATCTTTGAAAGGTTAAATCCTGGGCGAATCCAATCAACGTAGGCAAACTCTTTACCAAGCGCTTCTTGAACAGCCTTTTCACCTTGCGGATGATTTGTTAGGGCGCAGATCGCATCGGCGTGCACGTGATCAATATGTTTTGCGGGCAGAAATCCATGCAATAAGGTTTCGATAGACGGTCTGCGCGATGTTGGATCAACCAGCGCACGAGTTACATAATCAACCATCGTGTCATCATCTAAAGCGTCGAAGTCGCGTAGCGCTAGTAAGTCTTCTAAATAAAGAGCTGGGTAATCACGATCTACGGCGTACTGCATATCTGCGCCAGAACCCTTAACCCACAAGACTTTTTTGAGGCGACCGAGATGATCCTTTATCTCGCCTTTACTAGAAGTGTTTCCGCCGCCGTAAACAACCATTGATTGGTCAGCGCCGATCTTTTGGGAACGTGCCACAAGATCGTGCAGGGGCTTTAACTCACTCATAGCGTTTCGCCTTTTTCTATTTCATAGGATTTTTTCTCGGTAATAACTGCGCTTATGTACTTTGCTGGAGTCACATCAAATGCCGGGTTAAATGTCTTTGCCCCGATCGGTGCAACCTGCACGCCTTTAAAGTGAGTTAACTCTTCATCACCACGAATTTCAATGTGTATAGCCTCACCAGTGGCGATAGAGCGATCTACCGTTGATTCGGGTGCGACTACAAGGAACGGAATCCCGGCTGCGTGACAAGCGAGTGCAACCCCAAGAGATCCAATTTTATTTGCAGAATCACCGTTCTTAGCGATCCGATCTGCACCAATCAGCGCAGCATCAATTCGCCCACTCAAAATAGCCATCGCCGCAGCGCCATCAGGTTCGATGCGATATGGGATCTCAGATTTCATTAACTCCCAAGCAGTGAGGCGAGAACCTTGCAACAAGGGGCGCGTTTCATCTGCATAAACTTCTTTTACATTTCCGCGCTTATGCAACTCTTTAACTACACCGAGAGCCGTGCCAGTTCCGGTCGTAGCAAGGGAACCAGTATTGCAATGAGTGAGCAGCGTTAATGGTTTGGTGCCCAACTTATTTATAAGCCAATCTGCGCCGATATTTCCCATGCTGGTGCTTGATTCTTTATCTTCGCGCGCTAATTGATGCGCCGCAGCTAGGACTGCATCTCGACCCGCTGGTAAATGTTTGCGAATTTGCTCAACCGCCCAAGCGAGGTTAACGGCGGTTGGTCTGGCATCACGAAGTAGATCAAGATTGCGTTCTAGCTCTGCAGAGCTGAGTCCTTTACGAGTCGCTTCATCAATTGCGAGTACAACTCCGTAAGCACCGGCAACACCTAGCGCTGGAGCGCCACGAACGACTAAGTTCTGAATAGCGCCAATAAAGTCGGCTACTTCATCGTATGAGTTATAAGTTTCGGAGATAGGTATCTTTGTCTGATCGAGCAAGATGATCTTTCCATCTTTCCAGACGATTGCCTCAAAAGCGCTAGACATTTACCTACTCCTTATTCAAGGTATTGAACTTATCACCTTAAAAATTAAATCTAAAGTCGCCCTGCTTGATGTACGCGCTTTAAGAACTCTTGCGTCTTCGGATTGGAAGGGTTTTTGATTACCTGCTCAGCGCTTCCGCGTTCAAGAATATTTCCTGATTCAAGGAAACAAACTTCATCAGCTACCTGTGTTGCAAATCCCATCTCGTGGGTAGCCAGAACCATTGTCATTCCATCGTGCTTCAAGTCACGGACAATGCTTAATACTTCATTTACAAGAACTGGATCTAGCGCAGATGTAATTTCATCCAACAAGAGAAGTCGAGGATTTACTGCAAGTGAACGAATAATTGCAACGCGTTGCTGTTGTCCCCCGCTAAGCCGATCTGGATATTGATCTGCTTTGTCGGCTAGATCAAATCGAGATAGAAGTTTTTTCGCTATATCGCGCGCTTCTTCAACGCTCTTGTTTTGAACTTTAACTGGCGCAAGGGTGATGTTCTCCAAAACTGTTTTATGAGGAAAGAGGTTAAATGATTGAAAGACCATCCCTAATCTGCGGCGTACATCATCAACCTTGATCGACGGATCAGTAATTTCTAATCCATCTAAAAGGATCTGCCCATCATCGATCGTTTCTAGCAAGTTAATGCAACGAAGCAGAGTGGACTTTCCAGATCCTGATGCACCGATCAACACTGTGGCGGTGTGCTCAGGCACCTGTAGAGATAGATTATTTAAGACAACTTCTGAACCAAAAGCTTTACGAACGCTCTGCAACTCCAGGACGTTTGCCATTAAATCGCCCCTTCCGAATTTTGTGCTTGAGTACGTTGCCTGATCGCTCGATCGGTGTAACGCGTCATCGGAATCGTAATAAGCAGAAAGAGAATTGCAGCGACTACATATGGTGTGTAATTAAAGGTGCGGCTGGCATTTATTTGTGCCGCGCGAACTGCATCGGTCACGCCCAGAATTGAAACCAGACCAGTGTCTTTTAGGAGAGATACAAAGTCATTTAAGAGCGGCGGTACAACGCGGCGCAGTGCCTGTGGCAGAACTACAAAGCGCATGGTCTGGCCGGAAGTTAAACCGAGAGATCTAGCGGCAGCTCTTTGGCTGGGATGTATCGAGAGAATTCCGGAGCGAATAACTTCAGCAACATATGCTGAATAAGTAAGGACAACAGCGATCGTGCCGAGCACAATTACATTGCTAGAAATACCTTGCAATCGCAGCGCTGGAACACCAAAGCCGACTAACAAAATGATCAAGATAAGTGGTGCGCCACGGAAGATATCAACGTAGGCAGTTGCCAAAAATCTAAATGGGGTAAGCGCTGGAGATTTAGTCGTCCGCAGAAGCGCCAAACCCATCGCGATTATGCCGATGGCGATTCCACCGAAGAAAGTTAGCTGCAGGTTTATCCAAAGACCTTTTACAACTGTTGGAAATACTTCTTTCCCGTATTGAATATCGAAGAAAGTAGCTTTTACGACTTCCCAGCCAGGTGATGTAATCAAAATTATTGTGAGCGTGCCGAGTACCAAGATCGATGAGACTGCGGCAATGATCGCTTGCTTACGGCTCAACTTGCGACGAAGTGCGCGACGTTCTAATTCGCGTGAGCTTGGCGACCAAGCAGAGTTTTTTATCTCTGACATGGCCGCCAAACTACCGCGTTTATCTAACTTTTACTGTGTTTACTTATGGCTTTAGTACTGGTGCGCCTGCATCAGTGGCGAGCCACTTATCAGTAATCGCAGCCAATGTGCCATCAGCAGTAATTGCATCGACGGCGCCAGATACACAAGTTGTGACCTTGCTGCCCTTTGCAAGCAAGAGACCAAATTGATCGCCCGCACCAGTTGATGGAAGTTGTCCAACAATCAAACCGTCTTTTACTTCAACGCCTGAAAGATAGAAGGCGGTTGGTAGGTCAACTACCAAGCCATCGATCTGACCATTCTTTAGCGCAGTAACAGCAGCTGCATTGTCATTGAATACCTGTGGCTTTACACCAATCTGGTTTTCAACTGCATCAAGTGATGTTGTGCCGACTGCTGCGCCAAGCTTTGCACCTTTTAGATCTGCGATAGATGTCATACCGGCGATCTTGCTGCCCTTGTAAGAAACGATCGCTTGTGGAGCTGTGTAATAAGGTGATGAGAAATCAACTGCAGTCTTTCGCTCTTCTGTGATTGAGAATTGCTGCAAGTTGAAGTCAAAGTTCTTTTCTCCAGGTGTTACAGCACCGTCAAAGGTGGTGCGAACCCAGACAACTTCATCATTTGAGAAACCGAGTTGCTTGGCAACTGCATAAGCAACTGCGCCTTCAAAGCCTTCGCCAGTTTCTGGCTTATCGTCGATAATCCATGGATAGTAAGCAGGCTCGCCAGTTGCGATAGTTAGCTTGCCAGCAGTAACTGTTGCGAGATCAGCCTTTTCGCAAGATGCTGATGCAACATCAGTAGATTCAGATTTTGAACATGCAGTCAATCCAAATGCAAGAGCAAGTGATACTGCAAATATAAGTGACTTCTTTTTTTGCACGTTGTCTCCCTTTCGTGGAGTTAGCAATACTCCCAAAGGCTATAAGTGGTGATTAACTGTGTCTAATTGCGAAAGATATGCAGATGAGGTCTGCCCAAATGCCCTGCTGGAGACGGTACCTGAGGCAATCGGGACGTTCATGCCTTTCAAATCGCGAGAGTTTATTCGCTCTCCTACCCTTAGGCATTATAAAAAGGAGTGGTCGAAATGAAGTACAAGTCATTAAAAGGTTTGCTTACCAACGACGAGTCACTTATTCCTGCCAATTTTATAGACAAGCTTGAAGATTTACTGCACGGCTTTCTTGGAATAGTTTTATTTGCTATTTCAGTTTTGGCAGCTGGTTACAGTTTACAACGCCTAATTGAAACTCGGCCATTTTTCCCAGTTGGAATGATTCAAGGAATTAATGACATCCTCTTTGTTGTAATCATCTTAGAAATAATGCGCACTGTGATCGTGCGCTTTACTGATGGAATTTTCCAACTTGATAACTTTTTGATCATCGGCGTTATTGCAGCCGTCCGACACATACTTACCGTTGGAGCATCTCTAACTATGGAGAAAGAGAAGACAACTGAGTACTTCAACAGAGCGCTCACTGAAATGGGCGTTAATACCGGAATTGTTTTGGCGCTTGTCTTTGCGCTATTTTTATCTCGTGCAGCACGCAAAAGTAAAGTCGCTAAGTAATTCTTTTGGTGGCGGGTGAAGGATTTGAACCTTCGAAGGCAGAGCCGGGGGATTTACAGTCCCCTCCCATTGGCCGCTCGGGCAACCCGCCAGGGTCATTCTTTTACGGCGGGCGCTAGGCTACCTCAAATTATTATTGAGGGGTAATCGGCTATTTAGACTGCCTTTTCCATATAAAGAAGAGCAGTAATCCTCCGCCGACAACCAAGGTGGCACTAATTATTAAATAAATAGAAATTTTATTTTCGGATTCATCTGACTGCGCGAACAATGTTGGTGTGTTTTGGTCGGTCGCAGCGATCACAGTTGATGAAACGGTAAATTGATAATCTCCTGTAATCACGTGGCCGTCAGCTGCTACCGCTCGATAATCAACCTTGATCAAACCGATCACGGCGGATTCATTTAACTTTATTGACAGAACCGCGCCGGAAACTTCGGGCTTTTCCGAAGTTAATTCTGTTCCTGATTCATCAGTAACAGATATCGAGTTTGAACCTCCAATGCTTATCAAATCTTCAGCAAATGTAAGTTCGATACTCGTTGGTAAAATTTCAACTGTTGAGTCCGCTGCCGGAGAAGAGCTGACTAATACAGTATGAGCCGAAGCCGGTAACGCTGTTAATGAGAGAGCCAAAAACCCTGTAGCGATAAGGTACTTCGAAAACTTCATAATTACAGTGTATCCGCGCTGAACTTCATTATTTACCTTGGGCACGATAACCTAGTCACATACCGGGATGATTAATATCCGTTAGCTCGAGGAGGGCCAGCCATGGCTGATAGCAGTTTTGATGTAGTTTCTAAGATCGATCGTATGGAGTTAGATAACGCGATCAATCAAGCGATCCGCGAGATTGATACTCGTTTTGACTTCAAAAACACTGGAGCCAAAATCGAGATGGCTGGTGAAAAAATTAGTATTGAAGCCGATACCGAAGAGCGCGCTAAGGCAACTCTCGATGTCGTAAAAGATAAGATGATTAAGCGTGGTGTTTCGCTGAAGCATATTGATCCAGCCGAGCCACAACTTTCTGGAAAAATCTACAAAATCTCTTGCCCACTTAAAGAAGGTATCTCTACAGAGAATGCCAAGAAGATCGCCAAGTTTTTGCGCGATGAAGGTCCAAAATCAGTAAAGTCGCAGATCCAAGGTGACGAGCTGCGTGTAACCAGCAAGAGCCGTGATGACTTACAAGCAACAATGGCGATGATTAAAGAAGGCAAATGGGAATTCGCTGTTCAATTTGTGAATTTCCGTTAATTGAATAAACAGAAGCTCGGCCTTGTTTATGGGGTAAGCGCTTATGTACTTTGGGGGCTCTTTCCACTCTATTGGCCCTTACTTCAACCAGCCAACCCGCTTGAGATCGTTTCGCACCGTGCAGTTTGGACAATGATTTTCTGCATCATAGTTCTGGCAGTTACGCACGCGCTTAAATCAACCCTTGCAACATTTAAGCGCCCAAAGGTTGCGGTCAAATTATTGACCACCACAATTTTAATCTCAATAAATTGGTTGGTTTATATCTGGGCGACAAATAATGGTCACGTTGTTGAGGCATCTCTTGGTTATTACATTAATCCTCTGATTATCATTGCTTTCGGTGTTATTTTGCTCAAAGAAAAGATGCGCTGGCTTCAATGGGCGGCAGTTTCGATAGCAACTGTCGGTGTAATTATTCTTACCGTTGATTACGGGCGCCTGCCCTGGGTGGCACTTGCCTTGGCCCTTTCGTGGGGAACATACGGTTTGGTAAAGAAACAACTTGGCCTAGGAGCTCTTGAAGGTCTAGCGATCGAAACGATGATCTCTTTTATTCCATATTGTGGTTATTTGATATTTATCGGCGCTAAAGGTGATGGCCAATTTGGGCACGGAGTTGGTTTAACCACCCTGCTAATGAGCGCAGGTGCAATTACTGCGATTCCGCTCTTGTTATTTAACGGTTCGACCAATCGACTTCCGTATTCAACAATTGGACTTTTGCAATATATAACCCCAACGCTTCAGTTTTCAATTGGTGTTTGGGTGAATCACGAAGCGATGCCGACAGCACGTTGGGTTGGATTTATATTTATTTGGTTAGCGCTAATGACTCTGGCTGGTGATCTGATTAAATCAAGCAGAACGGTCGATAACAGCATCGCATAGCGAAAAGAGCGCGCCAGTTGCTGGACTGACCGGCAGTGGACCCAAAGCGACTCTCGCTTGTTTTGCAACCTGACTCAATTGCTCGCGAGCTTGGCTCAAGCCAGCGTGATTACGCAGCTCGCGTAAGACTTGCTGGACAGTTTCTTCATCATGGATCGGTGCGCTCAAAAGACGTTGTAACTCGAAATCTGCACTCTTGCCGGATGCCATGACATTTAGCGTGACTAAAGTTGGAACCCCTTCGCGTAAATCGGTACCTGGCGTCTTACCTGATTGATTTGATTCGCTGGCGATATCAATTACATCATCGGCTAATTGAAAGGCGATTCCAATTTGTTCGCCGAATTTTGTTAGCGTCTCGGTAATTTCACGTGGTGCACCAGATAGCATCGATCCAAAACGTGCACTGGTGGCAATTAAAGATCCGGTCTTATCCCCCACAACACGCATGTAATGAGCAAGTGGATCTTCGCCGTTTTGTGGACCTTGCGTCTCCATAATTTGACCGATAACTAAGCGCTCAAATGTGCGCGCCTGTAAACGAACCGCTTCGGGACCCAGATCTGCAAGTAGATCTGATGCCTTTGAGAATAAATAATCACCGGTCAAAATTGCGATGGTATTTCCCCAGCGGTTATTAGCGCTTTCAACGCCGCGACGAAGAGGCGCTTCGTCCATTACATCGTCGTGATAAAGAGTTGCTAAATGTGTAAGTTCGCAAACTACTGCAGCTGGAATTATCTCTTTGCGGGTGCTATCACCGAAATGTGAAGAGATTAAAGTTAGAAGAGGGCGTAAACGCTTTCCGCCAGCAGCAACTAAGTGACGCGAAGTCTCTTCAACCAGCGGGTAATCACCTTTTATATGTTCGCGCAGCAACTCTTCCACACCTTGCATACCAAGAGCTAGATCGGCCTCTAATGAGGGATCTAGATCGGGAATGCCGAAAGATGACATTAGCGAAGGAAGTTAGCAGTGCTTTGAATGAAGTTAATCAAAGGCGTTGGATAAATTCCGAGTGCGAAGGTGACGACCGCAGAAACCACAATTGTGATCTGTGTGTAAATCGATGGAATAACTACGCTGGTTCCATCTTCGACTGGATCTTTAAAGAACATCAAAACAATTACGCGAATATAGAAAAATGCTGCAATTGCTGATGAAAGTACGCCGGTAATCAAGATCGCGGTAGATCCACTTTCGTATGCGGCAGAAAAAATAGAGAACTTTCCGATAAATCCGCTGGTTAGCGGAATACCTGCAAAGGCAAGTAAGAAGCCGGCAAATGCTGTTGCAACCCAAGGAGAACGCTTTCCGAGGCCGCTCCAACGATTTAAATCAGTAACTTCACCAGCTGAATCGCGCACCAAAGTCACAACACCAAAGGCGCCAACTGTGGCAATACCGTAGGCAAAGAGATAGAAGATTGAAGCATCTAAACCTGATTTATTTAGCGCAATAACGCCAGATAGTAAGAAGCCGGCGTGTGCAATGGAAGAGTAAGCGAGCATGCGCTTTACATCGCGTTGTGCGATCGCGACAAGTGAACCGAAGACCATCGTGATAAGCGCAATCGCAATTAGCGCTGGGCGCCATTGCCAAAGAGCCTCAGCGAATGAGACGTAGAAGATACGTAACATCGCACCGAAGGCAGCAACTTTTGTAGCCGCTGCCATAAATGCGGTAACCGCAGTAGGTGCGCCTTGGTAAACATCTGGAGACCACGCATGGAATGGCACAGCTCCGACTTTAAAGAGCAATCCGATAGAGAGAAAAGCGATTCCTAGTAATAGGTATATATCGTTTCCGGTTCCACCAACGACTGCATCGTGTATTCCTGCAAATGAGGTTGAAGCCGAGTAACCATAAAGATAGGCAATTCCCATCAAGAAGAATGCAGAAGAGAATGCGCCAAGCAAGAAGTATTTCAGCGCTGCTTCTTGCGACATCAAGCGACGGCGGCGCGATAGCCCAGCTAATAAATAAAGTGGAAGTGAGAGCATTTCTAACGCCACAAATAAAGTGATGAGATCTGTCGCCAATGGAAATAGCAACATTCCAGCTACAGCAAAGAGGGTAAGCGGATAGATTTCAGTAACTTTTAAATCTTTCTGCAGCGATGAACGTTCTTCATCTGAACCAGGAAGAGCTGCAGCGAGTGCGGTGAAATTCTCTTGATCAGCCAGTAAGAAGACAGCGATTATTGAAATAATAAGTATTGATGCCTGAAGCAACATACCTGCACCGTCAAAGGTTACAGATTCCATAGCCACGGTTGTTGAAGCGCCGTTACGCACTCGAATCAATGAAGCTAGTGAGATCGCCAGGGTGGCTAAAGTTATAAAAAGTTGTGAACTGGCACGTGCGGATCGAGGTGCGAATGCTTCGATAAGCACGCCGATCAAAGCGCCGGCTAGAACTATCAGAATTGGTGCAAGAAGAGCGTATTCAAGAGTTGGCGATACAAAGTCAATCATTACTTGCCCTCACTGATCGTTGGAGCGGGATCGGCAAAACCTTGTTGTGAAATTACAGTAGTTACTGCTGGATTAATAATGTTAAGTATTGGCGAAGGATAGAAACCAAGAATTACTATGATCGCAATAACCGGAGCGATCGCAACTTTCTCACGCAAGGTGAGATCAGTTAAGTTCTCATTTCCCGGGGTTGTAGGACCGTGCAGGGCGCGCTGAACCGGAATCAAGATGTAGAGCGCAGCTAAAACAATTCCGAATGTGGCGATAACTGCAGCAACTGGGTAGCGCGTGAATGTTCCAACTAGAACTAGGAATTCGCTAACGAAACTAGAAAGACCAGGAAGTGCCAAGCTGGACATTCCTGCAATAAAGAAGGACCAAGCCATTATTGGAGTAACGCGTTGTAGGCCACCGAAATCGGCAATCGTCGATGATTTACGACGCGAGATCATAAAGCCGGCGACCAAGAAGAGCGCGGCAGTTGAGAAAGCGTGGTTAAACATATACAGCGTTGCACCAGAAAGCCCCTGCGTAGTCATCGCAAAGATTCCCATAGTGATAAATCCGAAGTGAGAGATTGATGTGTAAGCGATCAGACGCTTAATATCTTTAGCTCCGATGGCAAGGAACGCACCGTAAAGAATTGAGATCACGGCAAGGGTAATAATCAGTGGAGTAAAGGTTTTGCTGGCATTTGGAAATAAAGTTAAGCAGTAACGGATCATTCCAAATGTTCCGACTTTGTCGAGAACTCCTAATAACAATACCGATGTACCTGGAGTTGCAGACTTAGCTGCATCAGGAAGCCACGTGTGCATCGGCCAGAGCGGAGCTTTAATTGCAAAGGCGATAAAGAAGCCAAGGAATAAGACGTTCTCCATCATTGGCGTAAGAACGGTATGTAAGCCAGCCAACGTTGTTATATCGAAGGTTCGGTTGCCGTAACGCGTTGCCATAACAAAAATTCCGATAATCGAAGCCAACATTAAGAGGCCACCGAAAAGGCTGTAGAGCAAGAATTTGACAGCGGCCGCGGCACGTTCGCCAGAACCAAATCCACCGATCAAGAAGTAAACCGGAACCAACATCGCCTCAAAGAAGACGTAGAACAAGAAGACATCCGTTGATGCGAATACACCGATCATCATTGTTTCGAGAACAAGGATTAGCGAGTAGAAAGTTTTTGCGCTCCAGCGTCCACCTTCGGATTCATTCCATCCGGCAATGACGACTATTGGAGTTAAGAGAACGGACATCAGAATTAGAACAAGTGCGATTCCATCTACGCCAAGGGCGTAGTTGATACCAAAGGCCGGAATCCATTGGTGTGTCTCCACAAACTGGAATCCAGTTGTGTTGAAATCAAACTTAACTGTCATCAAAATTCCAACTACGGCAACTAATACCGTCGTTGCCAATGCGATTTGCTTCGTCAATAAAACGTTGGTCTTTGGAGTAAAAGCTAAAGCTGCGGTGCCAAGTAGCGGCAGCAACATAGAAACCGTCAATAAATTCATATTTGCAAAGTTCATTGTGTGACCACCCAAATTGCTGCGATCAACGCAGCTGCGCCGACCAAAATTAACGCTGCATAGCTTCGAACAAATCCAGTTTGGGTTCTGCGCAGCGTTGAACTAGAACCGAGAGCCATCTGACCGATCCCCCGAACTGCGCCATCAATAACGCTCTCATCAAATTTCACAAGTGCAGATGTGATCACTTGCCCAGGGCGCATAAAGAGCGCTTCGTTAATGTCATCTTGCAACAAGTCACGACGGGCGATCTGCGTGAATTCAGTGACATTTTCAGGTGCAACTGCGTCAACTTCTGAAAGCTGATACTTAACGACTGCTAAGGCGATGCCAATTGCAACCATTGTTAGGGCTAGCCCAGAAACAACGATTGGCGGCAGAAACTCTGTATGTTCGCCATGCTCTTCAAAGAGCGGTTCTAACCAATGCTTTAGCGCATCTCCACGAGATAACAAGAAGCCTGATGTAACGGAACCGATCGCCAAGATCGCCATCGGAATCCACATAAGCATTGGTGACTCGTGTGGGTGCTGGTTATCGTCCCAGCGCTTTGGACTGGTGAAAGTTAAAATCATTACGCGCGTCATATAGAAAGCAGTAATCCCAGCACCTAACAGCGCGGTACCGCCCAAAAGAATTCCCTTTACTCCACCGGCATTTAGCGCAGTTTCAATCAACATATCTTTTGAGTAGAAGCCAGCAAATGGTGGAACACCGATGATCGCCAAATAGCCAAGCCCAAAGGTGATAAATGTGATCGGCATAAATTTACGTAGCGCTCCATACTTGCGCATATTTACTTCATCGTTCATTCCGTGCATAACTGAACCTGCGCCAAGGAACATTCCGGCTTTAAAGAAGCCGTGAGTCAGCAAGTGCATAATTGCAAAGGCATAACCAGCAGGTCCAAGGCCAGCACCCAAAATCATGTAACCAATCTGGGACATTGTCGACGCCGCAAGCGCTTTCTTAATGTCATCTTTAGCAGTACCGACAAGCGCTCCGAACATCAGGGTAATTGCACCGATTATTGCGACTAAGAGCTGCGCGGTTGGCGCAGCATCAAAGACAAAGTTAGAGCGAACAATTAGATAAACACCTGCAGTAACCATCGTCGCTGCGTGGATAAGTGCGGATACCGGAGTCGGACCGGCCATCGCATCGCCAAGCCATGCCTGCAATGGGAATTGCGCTGACTTTCCGACTGCGGCAACGAGCAACATAATTCCGATGGCGGTCATCGTTGCTTCAGATGCGTGGTGTGCATGTTCTTCAACGCCGGCAAAAGAAACTGTGCCAAGGCTGGCGAAGGCGATCATGATTGCAAAGGAGAGCCCCATATCGCCGATACGGTTCATAACAAAGGCTTTTTTAGAGGCGGTTGCATATGCAGGTTTCTGATTCCAGAAGCCGATCAATAGGTATGAAGCAAGGCCGACGCCTTCCCAACCTACATAGAGATTCAAGTATGAGTCACCGAGAACAAGTAACAACATCGCTGCAATAAAAAGATTTAAATATGCAAAGAAGCGACGACGATCGTGATCGTGTGACATATAAGAAATTGAATAGATATGGATCAAAGTTCCAACACCGGTGATAAGCAGAACGAAGCAGATTGAAAGTTGATCAAGCAGTAAAGATGCATCAACGTTAAAGGAACCGACGCTGATCCAAGTAAATAGCTTCTGGGTTACTGGGCGTGATTCGGTTGCGCGGCCCAACATTTCTGAGAGTTGAAATAATCCAACGGCAAATGAGCCAGCAGAGAGCCCGGTTGCCAATAAATGTCCCCACTTATCAGCGCGACGACCCAAGAGAAGAAGTGAGAGCGCACCAAATAGCGGTAACGCGATTAAGTAAACAAGTCCGCTATTGGTAACCATAATTATCGCTTCAACAAACTAGCGTCATCAATAGATGCTGATCGACGTGAGCGATAAATCGTCACGATAATTGCTAGGCCAACCACAACTTCACAAGCGGCAACAACCATCGTGAAGAAGGCGACTACTTGCCCATCTAAAGTTCCGTTAATTCTGGAGAAAGTCACCAAAGATAAATTTGCGGCATTGAGCATAAGTTCAACACACATAAAGACCACGATCGCGTTGCGACGGACAACAACACCGACTGCGCCAATTGTGAACAAGATTGCAGAGAGGTAGAGGTAATTATCAATATTCATTACTTCTCCTCCTTAACCGTTGTGTCGACGTTATCGAGTTGGAACTGGCCAGAGTCAATTACATCGCCACGCGCTTTAAGAGTGGCAGAGATAGACGATGGTGCCGGTGTGCCATCTGGCAGAAGCGCTGGAACATCAACCGCGTTATGTCGTGCAAATACTCCAGGACCAGGCAAACCTGCAGCGCCAGCAAGTGACCCACTGCGGAAGCGATTTACCGCTTGTTCACGCTGGGTTGGACGCGTATTTGTTCGTTGGTGATGAGCGAGAACCATTGCGCCAAGCGCAGCGGTGATCAATAGCGCAGATACAACTTCAAAAGGCCAGACATATTTAGAGAAGAGCAGTTGTGCCAAACCTTGCACATTTCCCAAAGCATTTGCGCCTGCAAGTCCGACCGCCTCACGACCAAGCGTTGCACGTCCCAGCAGTGAAACTAATAGTCCCCCAAAGCCAAGTGCTGCAGTGATTGCAATTGGGCGCAGCCCGGTAATTGTTTCGGTAAGTGAATCTGATGAATCAACGCCGACTAACATAAGGATAAATAAGAACAACATCATAACCGCACCGGTATAAACAATAATTTGAACAATGCCAAGGAAGACGGCATCTTGGGCGATATAGAAGATGGCCTCGGTGATCATTACCCAAGCTAGTAATAAAGCTGAATGAACTGCTTTCTTAACTAATAACATCCCGAGTGCTGCAATTACCGAAAGCGGTGCTAAGAACCAGAAAAGCACGGTCTCAGGTCCTTGAATAGTTAGCAACCCTTCCATTACTTGCCCTCCTGCGAAGGATGGGCTTCTTTAACATCACCGTTGTAGTAATTGGTATCTGTCATACCTGGATACATTGGGTGTGGTGGTGGAACCATTCCGGCACGAAGTGGTCCTAGGAGATCATCTTTTTCAAAGATTAATTTTCCGCGAGTTGAATCTGCAAGTTCATATTCATTTGTCATGGTCAGCGCGCGCGTTGGGCAAGCTTCAATACATAGTCCGCAGAAAACGCAACGTAGGTAATTAATCTGATAAACCTTGCCGTAACGCTCACCTGGTGACATCTGATGATCTGGAGTGTTATCGGCACCTTCTACATAAATAGCATCTGCCGGACATGCCCACGCACAGAGTTCGCAACCAATACATTTTTCTAGCCCATCAGGGTGGCGATTTAATTGATGGCGACCATGGAAACGTTCAGCAGTAGGTTCTTTAACTTCCGGATACTGAACGGTGTTAACCTTTTTAAACATGGTGATGAAGGTGACCCAAAAGCCCTGTAATTGCATCCAGAAACTCTTAGCTTCTGGCTGGTCTACCTTTTCATAGGCAACTGAGGTGATATCCACATCTTTAGAGATATTAGGTTGCACTGAATTTGCTTCGTTCTGATCAGCCACGATCGCCCCCTTGGTTAGAAACGTTGATGGTTGTTATTTCAGATGGAAGGGAAGGAACCGCGAAGTTTGGCGCTGCTGGCTCTGGATGTTCTGCAGAATCGCGCTTCTTCTTTGAACTTTCAAATGCGCTGGAAATTCCAAGAACAATTAGCACAACCACGCCAGCGAAACCGAAAGTGACCGGACGTGATTGGCTGGTAGTTGAAATCACTCGCAGGGTTGCAACAACCAAGATCCACAGAAGTGAAACCGGAATCAAAACTTTCCAACCAAATTGCATGAACTGGTCATAACGTAAGCGAGGTAGCGTTCCACGTAACCAGACAAAGACAAAGAAGAAGAAGAGAACTTTTATAAAGAACCAAATAAGTGTGAACCATCCACCGAGCCATTGTTCAGTAAAGCCAAGGCCTGGGATTGCGTGATATCCACCGAGGAATAGCGTTGTTGCCAGCGCGGAAACGGCGATGATATTTACATATTCGGCCAAGAAGAAGAGCGCGAATTTGAGTGATGAATATTCAGTATGGAATCCACCGACTAGTTCGCCTTCTGCTTCAGCTAGATCAAATGGTGCGCGGTTGGTCTCGCCGACCATTGAGATTGCATAGATAACAAATGATGGGAAGAGAACTAGTCCGTACCACCAAGTCTCTTGCTGGGCTTGCACAATGCTCGATGTCGACATCGAACCGGAGTAGATAAAGACTGAAACCAAGGAAAGCCCCATGGCGATTTCATATGAAATAACTTGTGCGCTTGAGCGCAACCCGCCGAGCAGTGGGTATGTAGAACCTGATGACCAACCGGCCAAGACGATTCCGTAAACACCGACTGATGCGGTGGCTAATACATATAAAACACCGACTGGAATATCGGTCAACTGCATAACAGTTTTTTCGCCGAAGAAGGTAACTGGACCCGTCAAAGGCATAACGGCAAAGGCCATAAATGCAGTTGTCGCGCTGATAATTGGCGCGATAACAAATACGACTTTATCTGCCGCCGCTGGAATTAAATCTTCTTTGAGGGCGAGCTTTACGCCATCGGCGAGAGCTTGGATCAGGCCAAACTTTCCAACCCGGTTAGGGCCAACTCGCATCTGCATGCGAGCAACCAGGCGACGTTCGCCCCACACAGACATAATTGTTAAAACAACGCAGACTGCAAAAACAATTACCGCCTTGAGGGTAATAATCCAACCTGGATCATCTAGTAGTAACTCTGCATTTGTCATGCTTTCACCACCGTTACTACATCGCCATGCACTGCATTGAGTGAAATCAAGGTTTGAGTTCCGAATGAATTACGGGGCACCCATACTGCATCATCATGAATATCTTCAACTAAGGCAGGAAGTGAAATCGCACCATGCGCATTTGAAACGCGCAGAATGTCGCCATCTTTAACGCCAAGGGTTTCGGCGCGCTTTGGAGAAATAACTGCAACGGATTTGCGAGCAGTGCCAGCCAAGTTTGCTTCACCTTTTTGCATGGTGCCAAGGTCAAGCAAGCGACGCCAAGAAGTCAGCAAGAATTCGTTACCAGAAATTTTCTGCGCACCTGTCGCAGCAACCGCTACAAAGTTAGCGCGCGCACCATCCCATTTACCAAGGGATGCAATTTCACGCGCAGCTTGAGTGACAGTGCCAAGCATGATGGATTCGCCCATTTGATCAGCGATTGCGGAAAGGATGCGCAAATCAGAACGATTTAACGAATCAGATACTGCGGAATCGAAGGCTCGCGGACGGCCTTCCCAGTTGAGGAATGATCCAGATTTTTCAGTAATCGCCGCTACTGGAAGAACCACATCGGCAAGGTCTGTAACAGCAGATGCTGCAATTTCTAGCGAGACAACAAAAGATTTCTTAAGTGCGGCAAGTACTTCAGGGCTGTTCGCCATATCAAGTGGATCAACGCCACCAACCACGACTGCATCAAGGTTTCCGGAGTTAAGTGCGGAAACAATTTCAGAAGTTGTGCGGCCTGGATTTGTTGGAAGAGTTGGAACTCCCCAAAGAGTTGAAATATCTACACGTGCTGCAGCATCAGATACTGGACGACCACCTGGCAGTAACGCACCAAGTGCGCCTGCTTCAAGAGCTCCGCGTTCGCCAGCGCGCCGCGGGATCCAAGCGATCTTTGCACCTGACTTATCGCCTAGTTGTGCAACAGCAGATAACAAACCGCTTGTTTCGCAAGCGCGCTCTCCCACCAGAATTACCGATTTAGCAGTTAATGAAAGTGCGCCGACTGCTGCGCTTTCGGCACCTGGTGCAACTCTAATAAATTCTGCTTTTAACTTATCGACACCGATTGAAAGTTTTGTCGCAACTGCGCTTACCTTAAGTGCGCGCTTGCGAACTTGCTTATTTATACGTAAGAAAACGATTGGTGACTCTTCTTCTGGTTCAAAACCAACCAGAACCACGTGATCGGCTACATCGATATCTCGGTAAGTAGTTGTCGAACCAACTACCTTAGCGGCCAAGAAATCGCGTTCTTCATCCGTTGTCACGCGCGCACGGAAATCTATATCGTTTGTGCCAAGTGCAATGCGGGCAAATTTGCTGTAACCATAAGCATCTTCACTTGTTGCGCGTCCGCCGACAAGTACAGCAGCGCGCTTTCCCTTAAGCCCAGAAGCTGCCGCAGCAAGTGCTTCTGGCCAAGATGCTGGTGCAAGTACGCCATCTGCGCCACGAACAAGTGGAGTTGTAAGACGATCAACGGCAGTTACATATTTAAATGCCCAACGACCTTTATCGCAGTTCCACTCTTCGTTAACTGCTGCATCATCACCAGCAAGGCGACGTAAAGTCTTACCGCGGCGAACGTCGGTGCGCATATCGCAACCTGATGCACAGTGCTCGCAAGCAGATGGAGTTGAAACTAAATCGAAGGGACGGGCACGGAAACGATAAGTAGCGCCAGTAAGTGCGCCAACTGGACAGATCTGCACAGTGTTGCCAGAGAAATAAGATTCAAATGGTTGGTTTTCGTAGATACCAACTTGTTGCAGCGCACCGCGCTCGTTAAGGGTAATAAATGGATCATTCGCAATCTGTTCTGAGAAGCGAGTACAACGTGCGCAAAGTACACAACGCTCACGATCAAGAAGTACTTGTGAAGAGATCGCAATTGGCTTCTCGAAGGTGCGCTTTACGCCTTCAAAACGAGTCTCCCCATTTCCGGTGCTCATCGCTTGGTTCTGCAATGGGCATTCGCCGCCCTTGTCGCAAACTGGGCAATCAAGTGGGTGGTTCACGAGCAGAAGTTCCATAACGCCGCGTTGTGCTTTTTCAGCAACGGCAGATGTTAATTGTGTTTTTACAATCATGTTTGGCTCGACCGGGATGGTGCAAGATGCTTGTGGCTTAGGGAAAGCGCGGCCATTTATTTCAATATCAACTAAACATTGGCGACAAGCACCGACTGGATCTAAAAGTGGGTGATCGCAGAAACGTGGAATTTGAATTCCAAGTTTTTCCGCGGCACGAATAACCAAAGTGCCCTTTGGAACGCTAACTTCAAAACCGTCGATAACAACGGTAATAAGTTCTACCGCTTGCGCTGTTGGGTTCTCTTGAGTCGTTGTCATTATGCGTTCGCTCCAGAAAATAGCGTGGATTTAATCGGATCGAATGGGCAGCCACCATTTGTTAAGTGAGCGATGTATTCGTCGCGGAAATATTTAATTGAAGAAGTGATCGGGCTGGTTGCACCATCACCAAGTGCGCAAAATGAGCGGCCCATAATGTTGTCGCAGAGATCAAGCAACTTGGCTAGATCAGCCTCGGTGCCAACGCCATTTTCTAGATCGCGCAGAATTTGTACCAACCACCAAGTGCCTTCGCGACATGGTGTGCACTTGCCACAAGATTCGTGCTTATAAAATTCAGTCCATCGCAGTACTGCGCGCACAACGCAAGTTGTCTCATCAAAGATTTGTAGCGCTTTAGTGCCGAGCATCGAACCAGCAGCTGCAACGCCTTCGTAATCCAGCGGAGTATCTAAATGTGCATCAGTAAATAACGGTGTTGATGATCCACCCGGAGTCCAGAACTTTAATTTGTGGCCGACGCGGACTCCACCAGATAGTTCGAGAATTTCTCGCAAAGTGATTCCAAGAGGTGATTCAAATTGACCAGGGTTTGTAACGTGGCCCGATAGTGAATAAAGCGTGGTTCCCTTTGATTTTTCCGTACCCATACCTTGGTACCACTCTGCACCGTTAGCAATGATCGCCGGAACAGATGCGATTGATTCGACGTTATTTACAACGGTTGGACGTGCATATAAACCTGCGATAGCTGGAAATGGTGGACGAAGTCGTGGTTGGCCGCGGAAACCTTCGAGTGAATCAAGAAGTGCAGTTTCTTCACCGCAGATGTAAGCGCCCGCACCAACGTGCAGCACAACATCAACTCCTTTACCAAGGTGTCCGGCTTTGTAAGCATCTTCAATTGCTTGATTTAGGCGACGAACCACGTGGGTAACTTCACCGCGAATATAAATAAATGCATGCTTTGCGCGAATCGCGTGACAAGCGATGATGCAACCTTCAATTAAAACGTGTGGGTTGGCCATTAAGAGCGGAGTATCTTTACAAGTACCTGGCTCTGATTCATCAGCATTAACGACTAGGTAATGATCTTTCTCATCACCTTGTGGGATAAAGCCCCACTTCATTCCAGTTGGGAATCCTGCGCCACCGCGACCGCGAAGTCCAGAATCTTTGACAAGTTGAATTACCGCATCAGGATCCATCGCCAGTGCTTTTGCAGATGCTTTGTATCCACCGTGACGGGTGTATGCCGCAATTGTGAATGAATCTTTCTCATCCCAATGCGCTGAAAGTACCGGAGCTAGTTTTGTCATTACTTGCCCTCTTTCGAAAGTTTTAAACCAAGAAGTGTTGGTTCCCCTGCTTGCAGACCTTCATTAGCTTTTCCATCATTGATACCTGCAAGAACTGCTGAAGCTTCTTTCCAAGTACCCAGTGAATTTGGTCCGCGCGTTGGAGCTTTTGGAGTTCCTTTACGCATTGAATCAACTAATTCTTTTGCAGATGAAACATCTTGGTTATCGTAAAATTCCCAATTAGCCATTACAACCGGTGCGTAATCACAAGCGGCGTTACATTCAATGTGTTCTAGCGAAACTTTGCCATCGGCGGTTACACCATCATTTTCAACGCCGAGGTGCTCTTTTAGCGCTGCAAATATCGCATCTCCACCCATTACTGCGCACAAGGTATTGGTGCAGACGCCGACGTGATATTCACCAACTGGCTTGCGCTTGTATTGCGTATAAAAAGTGGCAACGGCAGAGACTTCAGCAGTTTCAAGCGTAAGTAATTTCGCAACTAATTCGATACCTTCATTAGTTACATAACCAGAAAGTGATTGCACATAATGCAGTAAAGGCATGATTGCAGAACGGCTGCGTGGATAGCGCTTGATGATTGAATCCATAACTTGTAATTGATCAGGTGTGTAAGCCATTAGCGGTCAACGCCTCCCATCACAGGATCGATTGAGGCAACTGCGCCGATGATGTCGGCGACCATTGAGCCTTCGCACATTGCAGAAGTTGATTGCAAGTTATTAAATGATGGTTCGCGAAAGTGAACGCGATATGGGCGTGTGCCACCATCGGAAACAACGTGGGCACCGAGTTCACCGCGTGGTGATTCAACGGCTGAATAAACCTGACCTGCCGGAACGCGGAAACCTTCGGTCACTAACTTGAAGTGGTGGATCAAAGATTCCATTGAAGTGCCCATAATTTCGCGGATATGGTTTAGTGAATTACCCATTCCATCCGCACCGATGGCCAGTTGTGCCGGCCATGCGATCTTCTTATCAGCAACCATCACAGGTGCGCCTTCAAGCGATTTAAGTTTTTCAGCACATTGTTCAATGATGCGGAGTGATTGTTCTAGCTCGTTGATGCGAATTAAGAAACGACCATAAACATCGCAGGTATCAGCAGTGACAACATCAAACTTATAATTTTCATATCCGGAATATGGCTGGATCTTACGAAGATCAAGCGGCAAGCCAGTTGCGCGGATTACTGGACCTGTAACGCCAAGAGTTGTGGCACCTGCCAGATCTAAGTAACCAATTCCTTCAGTGCGCTTCATCCAAATACTGTTACCGACGAGCAGCTTTTCATTATCTTTAAAGCTATGGCGCAAGTCTTTAACTGTTGCCAAAATCTTGTCGACGGCGCCGGCTGGAAGATCTTGGGCCACGCCACCTGGGCGGATATAGGCCATATTCATACGTAGGCCAGAGATAAATTCAAAGATATCCAGAACTTTTTCACGTTCGCGGAAGCAGAAGATCATTGGAGAAAGCGCACCAAGTTCAAGTGCGCCAGTGCCAAGTGCAACCATATGTGAAGAAATTCGGTTGAACTCCATCATCATTACGCGAATAACGTTAGCTTTTTCCGGAACATCGTTGGTGATGCCGAGCAGCTTTTCAACGCCTAAGCAATATGCCGCTTCGTTAAATAACGGAGCTAGGTAATCCATACGGGTTACAAATGTTGTGGCCTGGGTCCAGTTGCGAAATTCAATATTCTTTTCAATACCTGTGTGCAGGTAACCAATTCCGCAACGAACTTCCGTTACAGTTTCGCCTTCTAATTCCAATACCAAGCGAAGCACACCGTGAGTTGATGGGTGCTGTGGCCCCATGTTTACAACAACGCGTTCTTCTTTCGCTTGTCCAATTTCAGTTACGAGTGAATCCCAATCGCCACCGGTTACTGAAAAGACAGTACCCTCAGTGGTCTCGCGTGATGATGCATATGGATCCGCGTAAGTGCTCACTTGTAAGACCTCCGATCTGATGGAGGAGGTACAACCGCGCCCTTGTATTCCACAGCGATTCCGCCAAGTGCGTAATCCTTACGTTGTGGATGTCCCTGCCAATCATCTGGCATCAAGATACGAGTTAAACCAGGATGTCCGTCGAAGATAATTCCGAACATGTCGAAAGTTTCGCGTTCATTCCAGTTTGATCCGGCCCATACTTCAACAAGAGATGGGATATGTGGATCGGTATCTGGCACGGAAACTTCAAGGCGAATGCGCTGATTATTTGTCACAGATAACAAGTGATAAACGGCGTGCAATTCGCGGTTCTTATCTTCGGGATAGTGCACACCAGATACACCCATCGACATTTCAAATTTCAATTTATCGCGCAAGATCAATGCAACTTCAACAAGGCGTTCGCGCTTAATGTGAAGCGTTAACTCGCCACGATCAACGACAACGCGTTCGATCGCATCTGCAAAATCAGGGTATGCACGCTCTAGATCATCAGCAACTTGATCGAAGTAACCACCGAATGGACGCTGGGCTGATCCTGCGCTGGCTGCGCTACGAACTAGTCCGCCATAACCTGAGGTATCCCCCGTGCCGGCAGCACCAAACATGCCTTGCTGATCTTGTGTCATTTAAGCGAGCAACCCCTTTAACTGATGAGTTGGGGTCGCGTTCATCGCTGCGAGTTCTACTTCTTTAATAACTTTTTCGCGGTTAGGTCCGAGTTTTTCATCGTAAATCTGATCGTGCAATTTAAGAATTGCATCCATCAACATTTCGGGACGTGGTGGACAACCTGGCAAGTAAATATCAACTGGAACAACGTGATCAACACCTTGCACAATCGCATAGTTGTTAAACATTCCACCTGATGATGCACACGCACCCATTGCGATAACCCACTTTGGCGCTGCCATTTGATCATAAATCTGGCGAAGCACAGGGGCCATCTTGTTTGAAACGCGGCCGGCGACGATCATTAAATCAGCTTGACGTGGGGATGCGCGGAAAACTTCCATTCCAAAACGAGCGAGATCGTAACGACCCGCACCAGCTGCCATCATTTCAATTGCACAACATGCCAGACCGAACGTTGCTGGCCATAAAGAGTTTTTACGCATGTAACCAGCAAGTTTTTCAACTGACGTTAAAACAATTCCGCTAGGTAACTTCTCTTCTAATCCCATTCGAGACCTCCACGGCGCCAGACATATGCATAAGCAACAAAGACTGTTGCGATAAAGATCGCCATTTCCACCAAACCAAAGAGCCCCAATTGATCAAAGGTGACAGCCCATGGATAAAGGAAAACGATTTCAATATCAAAGATAATAAAGAGCATTGCAGTTAAGAAATATTTAACTGGGAAGCGTCCGCCTTGCGCAGCTTGCGGTGATGGTTCGATTCCGCATTCGTAGGCTTCTAACTTTGCGCGGTTGTACCGAGCGGGCCCAGTAAGCGCTGCGGCCAAGATAGAAAATGCGGCGAAGCCAAAGCCGACTGCGGCAATTGCCAGAATCGGAATATATGGATTTGCGCTCACAAGCGAAATCCTAAGGCGGGCATGGGGGTAGTTGTGACCGTTACGCCTTGACGGCCATGTGAACTGCAACAACCCCAAAAGTGAGGTTACGCCAGCCGATTTGGGTCCATCCGGCCGTCTCGATCCGGGCGGCGAGCGCCTTTTGATCTGGCCAGGCGCGGATCGATTCAGCCAAGTAAATATAGGCATCTGGGTTAGATGAGGTCTTTTTCGCAATGAAGGGGAGGGCGCGCATTAAGTAATTGGTATAAAGCTTTCGAAACGGTGCCCAGGTTGGGCTAGAAAACTCGGCTATGACGATTCTGCCGCCCTTTTTGGTGACCCGTAGGGTTTCCCTGAGCGCCTTGTCGGTATCTGAAGTATTGCGTAGGCCAAAAGAGATGGTCACAACCTCGAATTCCCCGTCAGAAAAGGGCAGGTTTAGCGCATCGGCGAAGGTAAAAGGCAGATGGGGGCGAGCCTTGCGGCCGGCAGCGAGCATCCCTTCGGAAAAGTCGGCTGGTATTACATCGGCGCCTGCGGCGGCGAGTGGTGCGGAACTAGCTCCTGTGCCCGCGGCCAGGTCCAGGATCTTCATCCCTGGCTTTGGAGCAATGATCGCGGTGGTTGCCCGGCGCCATCTCTTGGTCTGGCCCAGGCTTAATAAATCATTGACCAGGTCATATCGCTTGGCCACGCCATCGAACATCGCCGCGACTTCATCGGGGTTCTTATCCATATTTGCGCGCGACATAGGGCAAGTCTCTCGCAAGAGTAGGCTCATCCACAACTTAAAGACGATTTAGGGAGAACAAGATGTCGATCTCAACTGGCTCACTTCGTGCGACGGTATTTCCGCGCAGCACCGCGTTGACCCATGCCACTTTCATAGTCGGCGGCACCTTATTTATCGCAGCCCTGGCCCAAATCGCTATTCCCGTTCCGGGCTCACCGGTTCCGGTTACCGGACAGACACTGGCGGTTTATTTAATCGGAACCACTTACGGTGCGCGACTCGGTTTTGCAACATTTGCTACATATCTATTAGCCGGCATTGCTGGTGCACCAATCTTTGCTCCAGGAACTACTGAAGGATTGGCACGTGTAACCAGTGCAACTGGAGGATATTTAATCGGAATGTTAGTTGCAGCACTTGTATTGGGCGCGCTCGCCGATCGCAAGGCTGATCAGAAATTTAAAACTTCATTTCCTGCGCTAATTTTAGGAAGTGCGATTGTCTTTACCTTTGGATTGACTTGGTTACATGCCTCACTTGATTTAACTTGGGCGAAGACAATTAGCGCAGGCTTGACTCCATTTATCTTTGGTGAATTTTTAAAGATCGCAATTACTGCAACTTCACTTCCACTTATCTGGCGGAAAATTTCCAAGAAACTCGCGCGCTAAAGTAATTTCTCATGCCTTCCCTTATTCCAGTAACTTCCACGCGCCTAGGCGAACATCTACCGCTCTTAGAGCTGCTGCCTGATAGCGCACCGTTATCTTGGGTACGCGGTGGTGATGGTTTAGTTGGTTGGGGCATATATGCAACTACCGTTGTAAAAGGCGCAAACCGTTTTGCCGATGCGCGCACTTGGTGGCACCAACAGCTTGAAAAATTTGCCATCGCCGATTCCGTTCATGCCAGCGGCACTGGACCAATACTTTTCTCCTCTTTCTCATTTGATCCCGATGAAGCCTCCGTTCTGGTAATCCCCCAAATCGTCGTTGGAATGCGCAATGGCAGCTCGTGGATCACTTGGATTGGCGATCAACCACAGCCATTACTTTTAGAAGAAGTTCCAACGCTGTCAGATGCGGAATTTAATTGGGGAGATGGTTCGCTCAGCCCGGCCGAATGGCAAGTGCGCGTGGGAAAAGCCATTAAAGAGATTGAAGATACCAACTTAGAAAAAGTAGTCCTTGCACGCGATTTAAGAATTAATTCACATCGCCCAATAGATGCCCGCAAGATTCTGCGTAATTTAAGCACTGAATACCCATCTACTTGGATCTTTGCAGTCGATGGTTTAGTCGGTGCAACCCCAGAACTTTTACTTCGTCTCTCTCGCGGCATGGTTACCTCACGTGTCCTGGCCGGAACAATCAGCAAGACTGGCGATGACGAAAAAGATTTAGCACTTGCTGCATCTCTTGCTAGATCATCTAAGGATCTCGAAGAACACGAATATGCAGTTCGCTCTGTTGCCGACGCCCTTGAACCATTCTGCACATCAACTAACGTTCCTGAATCTCCCTTTGTTCTGCACTTAGCGAACGTAATGCACTTGGCAACTGATGTAACCGGTGCGTTGATCGAAAGCAAGAAGAGCGTTGATGCCTTTACTATTTTGGAGAAATTGCATCCATCGGCAGCGGTATGCGGAACTCCAACAAACGTTGCCGCCGATGTAATTAAACGTATTGAAGGTTTGTCGCGTGGACGTTACGCCGGTCCAGTCGGCTGGCTTGATGCCCGCGGAGATGGCGAGTTAGGTATCGCCTTGCGTTGTGGTCAGATAACTGAAAATGAGATTCAAATTTATGCTGGATGTGGAATTGTTGCTGGCTCTAACCCTGAGAAAGAGTTAAGCGAAAGCAGCGCCAAATTTGCACCGATGCGCAGCGCCCTAAATTAACTTTAATTTAGATGGACTCCATCTTGGTATAAAGGTTTTTAATCAGATCAGCATTAGATTCACGGCTCGGCACATCGCAGACAACAATGCTGACTCCGGAAATTGGTTTTTTAAACTCATCTCTTAGTTGCTCAACCGAAGAAATAACCTTCGCATCCAGCCCCATCGCCTTGGCGATAGCTGCAGGATCAAGGCCATGTGGAGTTCCAAAGACTTGCTCAAATCCATTACTTCCACGCTGTGGCAGCGTTGAGAAGATTCCGCCGCCATCGTTATTAATTACCAAGATCCGCAAGTTAATGACTTCGCGATGAATCAAACCAGTGAGGTCGTGCAGAAATGCAAGATCTCCTAGTACCGCAAATGTTGCACTGTGGGCAGTTGCGATACCAAGTGCGGTTGAGATATTTCCATCGATTCCTGCAAGACCACGATTAGCAAATGTCTTGACTCCGCTTCGTGCCGCACCAAATGCTTCGATATCGCGTATTGGTCGAGATGAAGCGATAAATAAAGCTACGGCATTCGGTAAATGTTGCGAAATTTCACGGGCGATTAAGGGTTCTGACCAAGCAGATATTTCTTTCACAACTTTGGCAGTTCGCTCTGAATACTTAGCCCACTTTGCCAACCACTCAGGATCTGCCGGCGCGGTGTAAAGCTCAGGGAGTTCAGTAAATTTCTTCTCTGCCACTCGATCAGAATCAACGGTTGCGATACGTGGATCGATTACGAACGTGGCTCGTGCTGACTTGATGAGCGCATTTACCGGACGTGACAAAGTTGTGCGCCCAATAACTATCACAGTATCTGGCGCTAGATCTTTTGCAATAGTGGTGGAGGTTAGAAAGAGACTGGCATGTGCGTTCGCATTAGCAAAAGTTAATGGGTCCTCACTTAAAATTGGCCAGCCAAGTTGCTCAGCAAATTTTGCAACATCTTCTACCGCTAACCCACCACGATCGTGTCCGATCACCAATAAGCCACGAGTAGATTTACTGGCCAAGGTGCCAGCTTTCTTGCGATCGAATTTTCTAGGAGGACTTATTTTTAAACCATCCAACCAAGCGGTATCGGTGTCACCAAGAAGAGGCTCTTCAAATTGCACATTTAGATGAACTGGTCCAGTTTGCAAAGCATTTAAGGGAAGTTCTAATGGATAGACCGCACCTGAAATATCTGCGAAGTAGCGAACCGCTTTACCGAAAATTCTTGCTTGCTCAGTTGTTTGATTGGCACCGGTGCGACGTAGTTCAGCTGGGCGGTCAGCGGTGATTACAAATAACGGAATATTTGAGTGTGAGGCCTCAAGTACTGCTGGGTGGTAGTTAGCAACCGCTGTTCCACTCGTGCAAATAACAGGCACGGGACGCTGCGTCGCTTTCGCTAAACCAAGTGCAAAGAAAGCGGCAGTTCGCTCATCAATGCGGATATGTAATTTTATTAAACCTAAATCTTGCGCACTTACTAGCGCCAGCGATAACGGCGCATTACGTGAACCCGGAGAAATAACCGCATCGGTGATTCCAGCTTCAATGATTTGGCGCACGATTACACGCGCCAAGCGCGTTGCTTGGTTCATTTAAGTAACGCTCCGACTCTCATAATTCGATTCTTCCACCATTCATAACGTTCTGCTGACACATCAAGGCCATCTAATTGTGGAGATATCTGACCTAAGGTGATTTTTCCATCGATAATTTCATGTTCTGCCACATCGCTGGCTAAGAGTGATCCGGTTGCTAGCCCGCAATCAAAGGTGAGGTCTTTAATACTTGCTGCAAGCTCAAGCCCATATTCGATTCCGATGGCGCTCTCTAGGGCACTCGAGACAACAACTGGCAAGCCGTGATGTGCGGCAATATCAAGTGATCGCTGGATTCCGCCTAATGGTTGAACTTTTAGCATTACAAAGTCTGCTGCATCGGTGAGGTCAACAGCAAATGGATCAGGCGCTTTACGAATAATTTCATCTGCTGCAATGCGAAGTGGAATTTTTATCTTGCGCTTGATTTCGCGCAGCTCTTCAACTGTGGCACAAGGTTGTTCAACATATTCAAGGGGACCGATCTCCTCGTAATATGCATATAAATGAGTGAGCGCTTCATCTACTGACCAGAGTCCGTTTACATCAACACGGATTGAAGCTTTTGGCGCGTTAGAGAACACTCGAGCCACACGGATGACATCTTCGGTGAGATTGCGCCCCACCTTTACTTTAAAAGTTTTCGCACCTGCATAAGTGCGCATCAAAGATTCGATCTCTTTTTTATCGTTGAGCTCTGGAATCGTGCCATTGACTGCAATGGCATCTCGATATCGCGCAGGGCGAGCAACTGTCGCTGCTTCTATGGCGCTAGTTAGCCAAGGCCGACATTCGTTATCGTCGTATTCCAGAAAGGGTGAGAACTCCCCCCATCCTTGTGGGCCTTGCATAAGTGCAACTTCGCGAAAAGTTACGCCACGAAAATTGGTGCGCGTAGGAAGAGTGATTACACGAAGTGTTGCAAGGAGGTCATCGAGCATAAGAGCTAAGGACGCTTTGGAAACTTCCCGAAATCAGGAGCGCGCTTTTCTTTATAAGCATCGCGACCTTCTTGGCCTTCTTCGCTTAAGTAAAAGAGCAGTGTGGCATCTCCGGCAAGTTGTTGGATACCTGCAAGGCCATCATCAGCGGCATTCATTGAAGATTTAATTAAGCGCAGGGCAAGAGGAGAATTACGCAGCATCTCGCGACACCACGAAACAGTTTCTGCTTCTAGCTCTTTGAGTGGAACAACGGTGTTGACGAGTCCCATCGCGAGCGCCTCTTGTGCATCATATTCGCGCGTCATAAACCAGATCTCGCGCGCTTTCTTCTGACCAACGCTTGCGGCAAGTAAACCTGAACCGTAGCCACCGTCAAATGAACCAACCATCGGACCGGTCTGACCAAACTTCGCATTATCGGCAGCGATTGTTAAATCGCAGACAACGTGCAGAACATGTCCACCACCAATTGCCCAACCGGCAACCATTGCTACGACTGGCTTTGGGGTGCGACGAATTTGAATCTGCAGATCTAAAACATTTAAGCGGCCGATACCTTTTTGTGCCAGTGGATCTTCGCCAAGGTATCCATCATCACCGCGAACACTGATGTCGCCACCAGAACAGAATGCTTCATCGCCGGTGCCAGTAAAAATAATTACACCGACATCAGAGTTATCGCGCGCTAATGAAAAAGCTTCTTGTAATTCAATAATTGTTTGTGGTCGAAATGCATTGCGTACATCTGGTCGGTTGATTGCAATCTTGGCCATACCTTCGCCAACTTGGTAGGTGATATCTATAAATTTCTCTCCACCTGCGCCTGTTGCCCAGGCAGGGATGGCACGGTTACCAAATTCACGCTTGATCGGCTTGCTCACGATTCCTCCATCTACGACTACGAGCGATAGCCTACGCGTGCAATGGAGCAGACGTCACAACGAGAGATTCGTGCGATAGATCCCACGTGGACCATCGCCGATATAACTGCGCGCCTAGCCAAAGCCTTGGCCGGTGAAGGTCAAGCAATCACATTGGGGCCAATTTCTACCAAGACCGTCCCATCCGAGATTTCACTTGTCGTATCGACCAGCGGATCAACAGGAGATGCCAAAGAGGTTGGACTTTCTGCTGCAGCGCTTGTAGCTAGCGCCAGAGCAACAAATAAATTTTTTGGAGCAAGCGCAGGTCAAACCTGGTCGCTCTTATTGCCGCTGACACATATCGCGGGAATCAACGTTCTTGTACGCGCTCTTGAACTCGGCACAATTGCAATCGATGCGCGTGGAATAACTGGGAAATATCCAGATGCTGATTACACAGCTGTGGTTCCGACCCAACTTTTCCGGGCGTTAAATGGAGATGCAGATTTACTTGCACATTTGCAGTCTGCAAAATTAGTTTTAGTTGGCGGATCAGCGCTGGATAAAAAGTTAGGTGATCAAGCGCGCGCTGCCGGAATCAATATCGTTGAAAGTTATGGAATGACTGAAACCTGTGGAGGCTGTGTCTATGACGGTCGGCCAATTGGCGATACCTCGGTTGAGATAAATAGAGATGGGCTGATAAAGATTTCTACCGCTTCGCTGGCAACAACTTATTTGAATGATGCCCTGGGGTGGAGTTCTAAGTTAGTAGATGGCTACTTCCTTACATCGGATCTCGGCGAAATCAACGACGGTAAATTAACGGTTACTGGCCGTGCCGATGATGTAATCGTCACGGGTGGAGAAAATATCTCTTTGACTAAAGTTGAGGAAGTAATCCGAAATACTTTTGCTGGTATTGAATGTGCCGCTTTTGCCGTAGCGGATGCAAAATGGGGACAAGCGCTGCACTTAGCGATTGCAGGCAAGGTAAAACCAGAAATTTCTAAGATTAATGAATCTCTTTCATCTCAAATCTCGGCAGCTGCAAAGATAAAAGGTGTCATATATTTGGATCAAATGCCAAGGAGTGCGCTAGATAAAGTTGACCGCCAAGAGTTAGTAAATATTGCATCGCGAGAGGGCAAGTAAAAATATGAATAAATGGATTATCGGCGCCCGCCCGCGCACTTTGCCCGCTGCAATTGCACCTGTTTTAGTTGCTACTGCATATGCGGGAAGTAACTGGGAACCTATCCGTGCACTCTCCGCCCTTTTAGTCAGTCTTTCGCTACAAATTGGCGTGAACTACGCCAACGATTACTCCGATGGAATTCGTGGCACAGATGATTCGCGCATCGGCCCAGTTCGACTCACCGCATCCGGTTTAGCTTCACCGAAATCAGTTCGCACCGCTGCGCTAATTTCATTTCTATTTGCTGCGCTCATCGGCTTAACTCTGGCTGCTGCTACATCTTGGTGGATAATTTTAGTCGGTGCGCTAGCAATCAACGCTGCTTGGGGTTACACCGGTGGGGCTAAGCCATATGGCTACGTAGGCCTTGGAGAAATCTCTGTCTTCTTATTCTTTGGCATAGTTGCAACTGTCGGTAGTTACTACGTGCAGACTGAAGAGTTAAATTTACAGATCTTTATCGTTGCGATCCCTATGGGTTCACTTGCTTGCGCGATTTTGGCAATAAATAATCTGCGCGATCGTGCGCAAGATCAAATCGTAGGTAAAAAGACTTTAGCTGTGCGTTTGGGAGATAGAGGTGCACGAAGACTTTATATAGTGCTCTTGATATCCGCTCATTTCTTTGCACTTCTAACTCTTGCGCCGGCAGTTCCATTAACGTTACTGGCCGTTCCGCTGACTTGGAGCCTTGCCCGCGGAGTGTCAGGCGGAGTTTCAGGCGCTGACTTAATCCCTTATCTGGCAAAGACGGGGAAGTTACAACTGGCTTTTGCCCTGCTTTTTGCACTCGGCTTAATTATCTAACTTTGGCTAGAATAGGAGCATGATTAAGTTGCAAGCCATAATCTTCTTAGCCTCTCTTGCTTTAACTTTGTATACCTTTATCGATTGCGCGCGGCGCGATGATTCTCAAATTAATAAATTACCCAAGTGGGGTTGGCTCTTACTTATTGTTCTGCTCTCACCATTTGGAGCGATTGCCTTTTTAATTATTGGACGTGTTCGTGGAGAAAGAGGTCCGCGCCCACCTAAGCGACGTATTTTGCCGCCTGATGATGACCCTGATTTTCTTCGTAAACTTTAATTAGCTATTAAAGGCCGCTATATGTGTGCTTGCCGGTACCCCAGACATTCACATACACATAGTTAAATAAGAATGTAGATCCTGCGAATAAGCAGAGCCATGCTGCGCGCTTGCCACGCCAACCAATAGTCACGCGCGCATGTAAATATGCGGCATAGGCGACCCAGGTAATAAATGCCCAAGTCTCTTTTGGATCCCAACCCCAATATCTTCCCCACGCACTTTCGGCCCAGATAGCACCGGCGATAACTGCAAAGGTCCAAAGTGGAAATACAAAGGCGACTAAACGATAAGAAAGTTGATCTAAAGTTTCTAAATCTGGCAAACGCTTAGCCCATAACTTGCGCTCACCCTTTGATTCCATCGCATCCAAATAAAGGTATGCACCGGCAATTACGTTTGCAAGTAAGAAAACTCCGCCAGAGATAATTGCAGCAATTACGTGGATGACCAACCAAGTTGATTTAAGCGCTGGTACCAGTGGTGCACTGTTGCGATAGAGCAAAGTTATCGCGGTTCCAAGAGTTAACAGAACTGAAATAGAGACAAATAAACCCAGCCAACGCAGATCGTGTTTACGAAGTGCGATCAAATATGCGCCTGTAAAAGCTAGCGCTCCGGTAATCGAAAACTCATACATATTCCCCCACGGAACATGTTTTGCAGAAATACCACGTGCAATAACTCCAGAAAGAAGTAGTACAAATCCTAAGATCATCATCGCTGTTGCGATACGCGCTGCGCGTTCGGTGCGGGTGTAATCCAAAGTCTTGGTTAATACACTTCCAGTTTTGTTATCACTCTGCTCTGGCGCTCTGACTGCCCAGGCGGTTTCGAAGGCATGTGCGAAGAAAGATAGGGCAAAGACACCCATCGCTGAATAAACAAAGTAATTAGAGATATAGGCCCATGTAGTCTGCATTTATATCTCTTTCTTCAAGCGTTTAACAAAGTTTTCGATTTCTATTTCGAGCCCAGGTGCACCATTCTTAGCCAGGCCAGCAACTTCTACAACTCCAGATGATGTGATCCTTATCCATATTCGGCGACGCCTGCCAAAGAGCGAGGCAAGTAAGCCAAGAATTGCAGCGATTGCACCGTATAAGGCGTAGCTTTTGCCCGGATCATCAACGATCTGCAGATTTATCCAAGGCACAAAAGTTTCAAATTTGATTGAGCCCTGCGGGTATGCGTAGCTCTCTCCTGGTTTAAGAGATTCAAGGGCAATTCGCTGCATCTTCGAAGTATCAATGCGATAAACAGATTGTGGAATTCCAGAATCTAAACCGAGATCACCTTCCCAAATAGAAAATAGCAATTTGGGATCTAGCGCTTCTGGAAAAACTGAAATGCCGCCCTGCGCTCCGCTGCGCGCATACGTTGGTAAGAAGCTGGCTACAAAACCAATTTGTGGATCGGCATCAGGAACTTTTATCGATCCAATAGAACGTAAGTTGCCATCTTGTGGCAGAAATGGAATCGGACCCTGCAAAGCAACCTGGCCGGTCGAGTCACGCACGGTGACAATCGGTGAGTAACCATTTGCCTGAAGGTAAACTCGAGTATTACCGAAGGTAAGTGGACTATTCACTTTTAAAGTTTTGATGGCAGAAGTTTTCTCACCTGGGTTGGTGACTCGAACTGTTGCGGTGTAATCCTGGGGAGCATTGGTTACAGGGTCATATTTAGCGACGAAATCAACAACTTCAATTATAAAGGGCTGCAGTGAATCTTCTTTAACTAGCTTTCCAAATGAAAGATTGTCATATGAAGTTGGAAGGCTAATGAAGCGCTCACCTTTATTAACTATTGCTTCACCACGCATTCCAAATAAAGAACCAACGCTGATTCCTACTAAAATTAAAATGAGTGAGAGATGGAAGAGCAAATTGCCGGTCTCGCGTAAGTAACCTTTTTCGGCAGAGATAGCACCATCTTCGACGCGAATTCGAAAACGCGCTTTCTTAAACCAAGTTTGAGCAGTGGTGAGTTCTGATCCATCGCCAGCAAATTGTTGGAAGGATTCCATACGCGATAAATTGCGCGGAGTCAGCGGTGGCAAAGCACGCATCGCTTGGAAATGTTCGAGCGTTCGCGGCAGAACACAACCAATTAGTGAGATGAAGAGCAAGATATAGATAGCGCTAAACCACGGTGATGAATAGACGGTAAATCCGGAAAAGCGTTCAATCCAGCGGGCTAATTCGGGGCTATCTAAATAATATTGCCGCACCGCCATCGGATTTTGTGTTCTTTGAGGAATTAGCGATCCAGGGATAGCTGCCACACCTAGCATCATCAATAAAATAAGCGCAGTTCGCATACTTGTTAATTGGCGCCACATAAAGCGGAGCAAGCCAGTTGCTCCTAATTCAGGAAGAGTTGTTTCGGTCGTCATCAAATCACCGGTGCAAAATCAGTTATAAGTGAGCGCATCGAGATCATCAAATCTGTCCAAATTCCAAGCACTTGCGCGATGCCAATTAAAATTAAGAGAGTTCCGCCAATCTTGGTGATCAAATCTCCACGCTGGGTTAAGAACTTGCGCAGTCTTGCAGATTTATCTAAGTAAAGACCTGATGCGATAAATGGCGCACCTAACCCAATGCAATATCCAAATGAAAGAATTGCACCGCGTGCTGCACTTGATTCTTGGAATGCCAACGTTTGGACAGTGGCTAGAGCCGGACCAATACAAGGTGTCCAACCGATACCGAAGAGAAAACCTAAGAGCGGAGCGCCAATTAGTCCACCATTTGTAGACATCTTTGGTGAAAAAGTCGGTGCCATGGGAAAGCGCCCCAAAAAGATCAACCCGAGAAAGATTGTGACCACACCGAGGACTCTGGTGATTACTTCTTCATTTGTGGAAATGCGCGCACCGATTCCGCCGAAGAGCGCACCGTAAGAGATAAACAAAACGCTAAATCCAAGAACAAAGAGAATTGAACCGAGAAATACTCGCCCCTTAGCCTTTGAATAACCAGCTGCAAAAGATAAATAACCAGGAACTAAAGGCAATACGCAAGGAGACAAGAAGGAAATTAGCCCAGCAAGAATTGCAATAGGAAAAGCAGCCAATAGAAAGCCGCTAAAGAGTTGATCTACGAAGAAGTTACTCATTCGGATTCAAGCTTTCGAATTAATTTACTTAAAGAGGTAAGAGTGACTTCCCCAGAAATGCGTGCCGCCACATTGCCGCTCTTATCGATTAATACCGTTGAAGGAATCGCGTTGGCGGGCAGAGTTCCTTTAAATCCAATAAGAAGTGAATCATCTATGAAAGTTGGATAAGGCATGGCAAATCTGCGGGCAAAAGCTTCCGCGGTAGCTGGATTATCACGGGTTAATATCCCCATAAACTGCACATCAGGATATTGTTTTGAAAGTTCGATAAGAGTTGGAATTTCGGCTCGGCATGGAGAACACCAAGATGCCCAGACATTAACAACTGCAACTTGACCAGGATTGAAGATAAAAGTTTTTCCACTGAGCGTCATTCCTGATAAGGCAGGGGCTGGTTTGCGATCTGAAATTGCAATCTTAGTAATAGCCCCACTGCCTTCGATAAAACTTTCTTCCGGAGTTGAACTTCCACCTCCGCAGGCAGTTAACGAAATCGCGGCTACGAGCGCAAGCACTATTACGGAAAGTGGCTTACGCATTTTTTCCATTACTTCTTAATTGGCAATAAGTGTGCGGCCGGTTCGGAATAAGTTAGTCCCGAAATCACGCCATCGTCATCCAAGTGAACGCTCGTAACCGATGCCAACGTGCACTCGCGCTTGCGCGGATCGTGCAACATCGAACGTCCTTCAATTGCACTTCTGGTAATCCAAATTGGTAATTGATGAGAAACTACAATTGCATCTTTGCCATTAGCTGCCTTATTTGCCGCAAATATCGCGGCGAACATTCGACTGATTTGTTCTTCGTATGGTTCACCCCAAGATGGTTTCCAAGGGTTGTATAAATGGCGCCACGAACCTGGATGTTTCAGCACTCCACTTCCTACTTCAAAACTCTTACCTTCAAAAATATTTGCCGCCTCTATTAAGCGATCATCAGTTGTAATAGAAATTCCGTGGGCCTTTGCAATGGGTGCAGCGGTCTCTTGGGCTCGCTGCAGAGGTGAAACATGTAGCGCACCTAAATCAATTGATTTCGACCACTCGCCCAATACTTGTGCCATTTCTTGGCCGCGATCAGATAAACGCCAACCGGATTGACGTCCGTAGAGAATTTTCTGAGGATTCTCAACTTCACCGTGGCGGACTACATGGACTGTTGAACTCATACCGCTAAGCATAAAGCGTCTTTTGGCAAGGCAATATCGCGCTTAATCGCTAGGGTAGTGACATGCCACTCACACCGCGGCGCGCGGCATTTTTCGATGTCGATAACACCTTGGTACGGGGCTCAACGATCTACTTCCTTGGCCGCGGCATGTATCAACGTGGCTTCTTTACAAAATCTGATATTTCGCGATTTGTATTAGCAAACCTGAGATTTCGCTTAACAGGAACTGAAAAGCAAGATGAGATAAATCGTTTTCAGAAATCAGCGCAAGATTTTATTGGCGGGCACAATGTTTCAGAAATTAACGCAGTGGCCCAAGAAATTTATGATGAGTATGTATCTCCCGCTTTGTGGGAAGGAACAATTGAAATTGCCCAACGCCATCTAAATGATGGAGTTGAAGTTTGGCTAGTGACTGCTGCACCCGAAGATATGGCAACGCTAATCGCTGAACGTTTGGGATTTACCGGAGCCCTTGGAAGTAAAGCGGCGATTGAAGATGGTCATTACACCGGGGCCATGAATGGACCGCTCTTACATGGCCGCGAGAAAGCTACTGCGATACAAGAGCTTGCCAAGGAAAACGGATTTGATTTGGCAAAATGTTTTGGATATTCCGATAGCCACAACGACTTACCTCTTCTGCTCACTGTAGGAAATCCATCTGCAATAAATCCTGATGCTAAGTTGCGAATTCGCGCCTTGAAAGAGCGTTGGCCAATTCACGACTTCCGACGTATGCGTTTTCTAAATCGCTTACTCGGACCGGCGGTCTCGCGCATGGCTTGGCTCGGAACCAGACTTACCCCCCGCCGTAACTCCCGCTGAGTTAAATAGCCAATTCGCTTCGCAACCTCACTTGCCAGTAATGTAGGCAAGTTATGGAAACGCGCTCCTTTGCAGATTACTTACGTACCTTGGATGACGCTGCCCTAATTTCACTCTTTTCTCATCGACCTGATCTAGTAACACCAGTGCCACCGGATATTGCATCGCTTGCAGTTCGTGCCACTTCTGCGCCGAGTCTTGCGCGAGCAATCGATGCTCTAAACGCTTGGCAATATCAAGTTTTAGAAGCGTGCGCTGTTATCGCAGAACCATTTAGTGAGAAGAGTATTGCTGCACTGACAGATAAGGCGGCGCTCTTTGTTATTCCTGGCCTGGTTGAACGCGGGTTGATTTACACAGGAAAAGATGGGCTTTACCTTCCAACAACTGTGCGCGAAGTTCTCGGCAGCGATGTAGCCGGAGTTGGACCGCAATCGATGGCGAAGTTGAATTTAAAGAAGTTAGAAGAAGCGCCACCTGCGGCAAAGAAAGCACTTGATGCCATGGTTTGGGGACCGCCGCGGGGCACGGTTGCTGATGTTAAGAAACCAGGTGCCGGCGTTGCATGGTTATTGGAAAATGATTTTGTAGTTGTAGCAAACTCTCACACTGTTTTAATGCCGCGCGAGGTGGCGATTTACTTGCGCGGTGGTAAAGTTCATAAAGAGTTGTCTATTCAAGCGCCGGAACTTGCCGGCGATAAGCGAGATAGCAAGAGCGTTCAACTTGCAGCGATCGCTAATGTTTCAACTTTCTTGCGCTGGACTGAAGAAATCCTAAATTTCTGGGCCCAGGAACCTGCGGATGCGCTTCGCTCTGGTGGACTAGGTGTACGAGATTTAAAAATTATTTCAAATCACCTAGGCGTGGATTCCAACTGTGCAGCATTTATCGCTGAAATAGCTTACTTATCCGGACTCTTAACAATTGATGCCGACGATCGCATTCTTCCCACCAATCAATTTGATATTTGGTTGACTCAGAGCCCATCTGCGCGTTGGCAATCACTTGTCTCGCAGTGGTTGATTACTTCAAGAATGAGCGGTTTGGTTGGAAGAGAAGAGGCAAAGAATGTAGCGCCACTTGGTCCTGAACTAGATCGTGTGGCAGCTGCGCCAATACGCAAATTAACGCTGCGGTTACTGCAAGAAAGCCAAGGTTCTGCCCCAAAACTAGAATCGTTAGTCGCTCTCGCACAATGGAATACCCCAGCAAGGCGAAGTGGTGGGATACCAAGTGATTACATCAGCTGGAATTTACGGGAAGCGGAATGGCTTGGAATCACCGGACAAGGCGCTATTTCAAAGTATGGAATTGGATTACTGGCTGGCGCTGATTTAAATGAGATCGATGATGATCTTCCGAAACCAGTTGACCACATTCTTATTCAGAGCGATCACACCGCAATTGCACCGGGCCCACTTGAACATGAAATTGCCCAAGAGTTAGCAATTCTCGCTGAAATCGAAAGTCGCGGTGGTGCAACGGTCTATCGCTTTAGCGAAGCAACTATCCGTCGCGGTTTAGATCACGGTCGTACTGGAGATGAGATAAAGGCATTTCTAAAGAAAACATCTAAAACTCCAATGCCCCAACCACTGGAATATTTAATTGCCGATGTCGCGAAGAAACACGGAAAATTGCGAGTCGGCAATACCGCTGCATTTATTAGATGTGAAGATCCCGCTTTGATTGCACAAATAATCAGCGATAAGCGCTTAGAGATGTTATCGCTTCGCCAAATATCTCCTGAAGTTTTAATCTGCCAACACGATGCCGCGGATGCAATGTCTATCTTGCGCAGCTTTGGATATTTACCAGCGGGAGAAGATTCACAAGGTGCTTTACTAAGCGGTCCACGAATTCAGCGCGCTAAAGGAAAGGCGCGTCCACCAAGAATTATTGGTGAATTTGATCGCCCCGATGAGTTGCAGTTAGAAGCAGCGCTTCGCGCACTTCGCACCGGAGAAAAATCTAGCCATCGCCAAAGTACTTTACGTAATATCGCAACCAATGCACTGGGTTCACTTCCGCGCACAACTGCAAATGAAACTTTAGACATCTTGGCCGATTATTTACAAAATCAGCCGGCTACATCTCTTTCTATTGGTTACGCCGATAACAATGGCCTAGTTTCACATCGCATTATTGATCCCTTAAAACTCTCTGCCGGTTCGCTAATCGCACGCGATCACGCCACTGGCGAGGTTCAAACCTTTAGAATTGCGCGCATAACAGGGGTGGCGGCGATATGACGAGCACGAATGAGGCGAAATACGGCAGACTTGACCCTATGTTGGCTGCGATTGAAGCTTTGGTGCGATGTGAATCGCCAACTGAAGATATTGCCGCTTGCCAGAACGTAGTTCGATTAGCCAGCGATATCGCAACTCGTGTTCTTGGAACACCCGCACAGATTAAAGAGATTAAAGGTCGCCCCGTATTTTGGTGGGGTGCGAGTCAACCAGAAATACTCTTACTTGCGCATTTAGATACAGTCTGGCCACACGGTTCGTATCAACCGCTCTGGGAAGTTAAAGGCGATGTTATTCGTGGCCCCGGAGTCTTCGATATGAAGGCTGGCTTTGTACAAGCGCTATTTGCGTTAAAAGATATTGATGGCGTTGCAGATCGCGTCGCATTAGTTGCCACAACCGATGAAGAGACCGGATCTTTTGCATCGCGAGAATTAATAATGGAGCTTTCCGCGGCGGCAAAAGCGGTATTGGTTTTAGAAGCTTCACTTGATGGAAAAGTTAAGACTGGTCGTAAAGGCACGGCGATGTACAAGGTAACAGTGCACGGCTTAGCCGCACACGCTGGTTTAGAACCTGAAAAGGGAGTAAACGCCACCGTTGAAATCGCTCACATTATTCTGAAACTTGCCGCGCTAGAGAATAAAGAGCATGGAACAACTGTGGTTCCAACTTTATTAAAATCTGGCAATAGCGCTAATACAGTTCCGGATCTCGCGATTCTTGAAATCGATGCGCGCTCATTTGCGCAATCTGAAATTGAAAGAGTCGATGTAGCCATTAAATCTCTTAAAGCGACCAATGCTGGCGCACGTTTAGAGATAACCGGTGGTTTGAATCGCCCGCCGCTGCAGCCTTCATCAACTAAAGCGCTTTACGAAAAGATCGAATTAGTTGCAAAAGCTATTGGAATCGCGCCGTTAGGTTGTGCTGAAGTAGGTGGCGCAAGTGATGGCAACTTCGCGGCTGCTGCTGGTGCACAAGTTCTTGATGGCTTAGGCGCAGTCGGCGGCGGCGCACATGCGCCAAGTGAGTGGCTTAGCTTGAAATCAATTGAAGGCCGTAGCGCTTTATTACACGCCTTTATTAAAGATTTGTTGAAATGAGCGAAGGTCCACTAATTGTCCAGAGCGATAAAACGCTGCTGCTAGATATAGATCATCCGCTTTCTACCGAATGTCGCCGCGCTATTGCGCCATTTGCTGAATTAGAACGTTCGCCAGAACATATCCATACTTACCGTTTAACTAACCTAGGTCTTTGGAATGCTCGCGCAGCCGGTCACGATGCTGAGCTTGTGATCGATACCTTGATTAAATACTCGCGATACGCAGTTCCACATTCTTTACTTGTAGATGTTGCCGAAACAATGTCACGCTACGGGCGTTTGCGCTTAGAAGCCGATCCGGTACATGGACTTATTTTGGTTACAACCGATGTTGGTGTTTTAGAAGAAGTTATTCGCGCCAAGAAAATCGCTCCACTTTTGGGTGTTCGGATCGATCCCGAAACTGTTGCCGTTCATCCCAGCCAGCGCGGTGCGATTAAACAATCACTGCTGCGCCTCGGTTGGCCAGCAGAAGATTTTGCGGGATACGTTGATGGGCAAGCTCATGAAATCGCCCTTAAGCAGAATGATTGGAAGATCCGCCCCTATCAAGAGCTAGCGGCTGAAGGATTTTGGCATGGTGGTTCAGGCGTTGTGGTTCTTCCTTGCGGTGCCGGAAAGACAATTGTTGGTGCAGCAGCAATGGCACATGCCAAAGCAACGACTTTAATTTTGGTTACTAATACAGTTGCGGCGCGACAATGGCGCGAAGAACTTTTACGCCGAACCACTTTAAATGAAGATGAGATTGGTGAATATTCTGGAGCGAAGAAAGAGATTCGCCCAGTAACAATCGCGACCTATCAAGTTATGACCAAGAAGAAGAATGGCGTCTACTCGCACTTAGATCTATTTGATACCCACGACTGGGGGCTAATTATTTATGATGAAGTTCATTTACTTCCTGCGCCAATCTTCCGATTTACTGCAGATATCCAATCTCGTCGCCGCTTAGGTTTAACTGCCACTTTAGTTCGCGAAGATGGCATGGAAGGTGAAGTATTTTCACTTATTGGGCCAAAGCGCTTTGATGTTCCTTGGAAAGAGATTGAGGCACAGGGCTATATAGCGCCAGCCGAATGTATTGAAGTTCGTGTAAACCTAACTGAAACTGAACGACTTTCTTATGCAACTGCCGAGCCAGAAGAGCGATACCGATACTGCGCAACAACTCGAACAAAGCGCAATGTCGTTGAGAAACTTGTTGAACTTCACGCAGGCGAACAAATTCTCGTGATTGGCCAGTACATAGATCAATTAGATGATCTCTCCGAAACGCTAGGTGTGCCGGTAATCAAAGGTGAGACGCCGATTAAAGAGCGCGAAAGGTTATTTGCCGCTTTCCGAACCGGCGAAATTACCTGCTTGGTCGTCTCAAAAGTTGCAAACTTTTCGATCGATCTACCTGAAGCGACAATTGCTATTCAAGTATCTGGAGCTTTTGGTTCACGGCAAGAAGAGGCGCAAAGACTCGGACGTATTGTGCGACCAAAGTCAGATGGTCGTGGCGCAAAGTTCTATTCAGTGGTCTCGCGCGACACTATTGATCAAGATTTTGCACAGAATCGCCAGCGCTTCCTTGCTGAGCAAGGCTATTCATACCGAATTATCGACGCTGACGATGTTTTTCAAGGGAAGATCTAAATCTCATCGGATCCACGTTATAAAAATCGTGGTGCTCTCCATCAATATGAATAACTGGAACTTCATTCCCGTATAACTTTTCTAATTCATCTTCACCGTCGATGTATTTTACTTCTATCTCAAAGTTGAGTTCGCTCTTTAATCCTGTAAGCGTCGCTTCGGCAACTTCACAAAGATGGCAACCGTGACGAGAATAAATAGTTATTAAATTGCTCATTTTTTCTTATTTGGTTTAGAGGTAAAAGCCCGATCAATTAACTCCTGAATTACTAGAGTCGCATCGCCTTTGGCGCGATAGAGATTTTCCTCTGCGCTTTTTAAAACTGTTTCTGCAGTTGTCTTTGTAACTGTGCCGACTAAGGGACCATACTTCTTTGAGAAAATCGTGTGAGCCAACTGTCCAATTACGCTAGCTAATTCTCCGCGGGCTTCATCTAAAGTGGGTTCAGGTCGGGCTGATTCTGATGAGAAATTAAGTTCGGCTGGTCGCTCAGATTTCATTCGAGCAATTACCTGATCTAAATCAGTATTGGCGTTATTAGGGGACATGGATACATTCTCGCATCCTGATACCGTTGGGCGCTATGGCGAGCAAAAGATTGAGATCCTTTAGGCGATCCTCTGCCATATTCATATCTTTTGCGATTTTTATAGCGGTATTTACGCCGCTAGCTTCGGCCCAATCACTGGTTTTAATTAGACCAGCCACCCAATGGGGGAATATTTATTCGGCACCTGCCAAAACTGGCACCCAATCTCCAAAACCAAAGGTCGCAAATTTAGAGAAGAAAGCTAACTTTGTTGTTAAATACAATTACTTTCCGGAGTGGGCGAAGGTTCAAGTTAAAGCGGCTGTAGATATTTGGGCAGAGAATTTTGAATCTAAAGCGCCAATCTATATTGAAGCGACTTGGGGAAGATCTGCCTCATCTAGCATTTTAGGAAGTGCGCGCCCTGGAAACTATATTTCAAATTTTCCTGGTGCACCTGATCCCAGCCTTTGGTATCCATCGGCTCTCGCAAATGCGTTAGCAGGTAAAGATCTTGACGGTGATAGTCCAGAGATGGTTATCAATGTTAATTCGCTCGCAACTTGGTATCGGGGAATTGGTGTTGGTCCCAGTAAATATGAATATGATCTTAAATCTGTAATTCTCCACGAGATGGCACACGGGTTAGGATTTTTATCATCAGATAGCTATGACACATATTTTGGTTATGGTTCGATTGATCAGCCAACTCCATATGATGCATATGCCCAGACTGGCGATGGACGCAGGCTCTCTGATTTACCTTCACCATCACTTGAACTTGGTGAAGCGCTAACTTCAAAGTTGGTTTGGTCTGGTGCGCAAGGAATTGCCGCAAATGGCGGAGTAAAACCACTACTTTTTTCGCCAAAGAGATATGAAGAAGGCTCTTCGATTAGCCACCTAGATGAAGATACTTTTGATAAAGCTGGTAAAGATTCTGTTATGTCTCCGAGATTGGCGGAAGGTGAAGTTTTTAACGAGCCGGGACCGCTATTGCTAGCGATGATGCAAGATATGCGCACAAAGCCACCGGTAGGAATTGCAGTAGGTATCCCGCAAGTAGTACGCAACGCTGAAGCCTTAGTTTCAGATTCAGGTGCGATCGTTAAATTTAGCCCACCAGCAAATGCTCGAGCAGCACAGATAACAAGTTATACGATTAAAAACCTTAAAACTGGAGCGGAAAAGAGCTTTACCAGCAGCCCAGCGATAATCCCTGGCTTGAAAAATGGCACTTCTTATTCTTTTACGATCACTGCATCTAATTCACTCGGTACTTCAGATCCAGTTACTACGAATGCCGTAACCCCAAGTGCGGCTTGGAAGCAGAGCGTTATCGACCCAAATGCAGATGCTAAGAATTTAACCGCAGTTACATTTAACGGGAATCCAGCAATTATTTATCAAGATGCGAATAATGGCTCGCTTAAAGTTGCACTCTGGAATGGAAAGAGTTGGAATAAGTTAAATGTGGATGGACGAGGTGGATCTGGTGGACGGACCAGAAATCCAATCGCAGGCGATTTATCTGCTTGCGTTGGCGGTTCTGGAAAGGCGCAAACGCTACATATTTTCTACGCTGACTCGGTAGATAAGTATCTGCGATACGCAACCTATGATGGGAAAACCTTTAAATTTGAAGTAGTTGATGGAAACGGACCTGCTTTAAATAAGTATGACGATCCAATCCGCGTGCGGACCAAAAGCGATGTAAGCGTTGCAAATGCTTGTTCAGTAAGCGCAGTTGGTGTGCAGGTCTTCTATCGTGATGAATCTCAAGGAGTTTTGTTAGGTGCCGTAAAAACAAAAGCTAGCGCAGAGTGGATATATGAGCTTGTCGATGGCGATCGTAAGACAGATGGTCGAACTACTGGAGATGTTGCTTTTCATTTAGATGCGCTATTCGATGGTAAATCTACAATTCTCTTGTATGACTCAGTAGATGGACTAAACCAACGCAAAGTTGTCACCGCAGGATCGATTCACGTTGCCAAACGGGTTGGCGTAGGTCCAACGGCTTGGCAATATTCAACTTTAGATTCTTCTAACGGTCCAATAGCCGTTTCTGGTTATGACGTCGCACTTCAAAAGGGAGCTCGTGGAATATTGGCTACTTGGCTAACTTCTTCAACGCTAACAATCCCTAACGCCGAGAAAATTCGTTGGGTGTATCTCGCTGAACCAAACGATCTAAAGACTTTGCCAACAACCGGATATGGGCCTCCAAGTAAATTCTTAAGCAGTAATGGTACGACGACGATCTTTAACTGTCAGGAACGTCTGTGTGCGCTTAATATCTCCACCGAAACGCTTTCTTTAGTCGCAAAAGAGCAGAACGTTGATGGTCTTGATTCGGCATGGATAGTTTTAAATAAGGTCCGTTATTTAATCTCAGGAATAAATAACAAATTAGTCTCTATGCGCGCTGCTTAAGTTAACGATTTGCAGCTCGCAGAATTTCTCCAGAGCGAGTTAAAACTACTAATCCCGCGTCCGCGTTAAATCCAGCAGTCAAAGGTGATCTCAGCGCTAAATTTGTGAGCGCACCAATCAGTCCACCTTTGCTATCAAATTGCAACGCCACTGATTGACCTTTTATCTGCTTCCAGCCGCTAACTCCCTTCAGCGCAGTTATTGGCTCGAAGATTGCAAATACCGAACCATTAGCTCCAGATGCAGCCAAACTAGTTCCGGTAGATGAGTAGCGAGTTGTCCAACTTGGAGCAAATGCGGAATTAAATTTTGTTAAAGCAGTTTCGATTTTTTTACCACTTCTTACCACTCCTGTTAAAAAATTGGTTGACGTAGCGCTCTGCCAATCGCGCATTGCACCAGTAGCAGAACTTCGCACTACGCTGGCAATAGAACCAGTTTTGGAGACTTTCAGTAATACTCCATCCACTTTCCCAGCCAGCTTTTTCCCGCCAAGAGTTTCACTGCTAGAGCCAAATAGCGATGTTGATCCATCTGTCGCTCTAACGATCACGTTAAAATTACTTTTTATTGTCCCTAAAGTTATCTCCTTCTCAAAAACTCCTGCCTTTACCAAGGCCAGTGATTGACCTGTATCTCGAGAAAGTAAAATAGATACACCTGATGAATTTGCGGAAACTCCATCAATTATCGCCGGTAGGCTTTTTGTAGAATTAATTTGGGATAACAGCTCGCCCGCTGCTGAAATTTGCCAAAGCGCAATATTCTTCATATCACCCCGAAGCTCATTTACATTTTCCACTGTGACCGAATCTGGATTTAGCGCACCAGCGATCGCTGTATAACTTTCAGGAAGTGTTGGTGCTGCGCTATTTCCTCCCAGCCAGATCAAGCCTTGCGCATCAACGGTTATCGCCGTGGCCACTTCATCCCAACCGGAATCAATGGTTTTAGACCAGATTTGAGCTCCCGTAAAATCAATTGCGTTGATCTGAATATCTGCACTCTTACCGACTATATTCGAGTAAGTAACTATTGCCTTATTTGTTACTACCATTCCTTCAGCGCTGACATCTTTGGCTAATTGCACAAATTCTTTCATTGCAACAAATTTGGGGGCAGATTCTGCCGTTGGCGCAAGTGCAATTGCAAAAGCAATCGCTGCCAAGAAAGTTTTATTAAGCGAGTTCTTGCGAACGATCACGTGCTGCCTTCATCGCTTTAGCTACTACTCCAGAGATATCTGAGTCATTAAATGAATTCAAAGCAGCAAAAGTTGTGCCATTGGGACTTGTTACCTTTTCACGCAAAGTTGTTGGGGTATCACCTGACTGGTCAAGCAACTTGGCAGCACCGACAATTGTCTGAATTGTTAACGTTGTTGCATCGGCTTGTGAAAGTCCGAGAGCTACCGCTCCTTCAACCATCGCTTCAACAAATCTAAAGAAATAAGCCGGGCCAGATCCACTTGTTGCAGTCACTGCATCTTGCAGATCTTCATCGACCTCAATTACCTTCCCAACAGCACCTAAGAAGCCAAGGGCAAATTTGCGCTGTTCTGCAGTGACAAGACCGCAACAGGAAATTGCTGCCATACCGGCACCTACCAAAGTTGGGGTATTAGGCATTACTCTGATTACAGGGTTGGCGCTTGTGCCAATCAAATCGGCAATGTAACGAATCTGCTTGCCAGCAACGAAAGAGATGATTAAACATCCAGGGCGAATATCCGCCTTTATCTCCTGCAATACAACGGACATATCTTGTGGTTTTACTACCAAAAGAATCAAGTCGCATTTCGCAACGCTTTCACGCAATGAAGCTTTTGATACTTTATATCTATCGATTAACTCGATGGCTCGTTCTTCGCGCTTTTCAGAGATAGTGATCGCACTAGGTGAAATTCCATATGTAATTAAGGCAGAGATAAGGGCTTCGCCCATTACCCCGGCACCGATGACGGCGACCTGTTTTTCTGAATTAGCCATAGCGAAAGAGTACGCGTAGGCTCTGCACCTATGTCAGAAATAAAGCCAGGTTTCGCACGCGATTGGGTGGAATTTACCGACCCCAATGATGAGGAAGAAATCTTTAAATGCGACCTTACTTGGCTAACTTCATATTGGACCTGTATTTATGGCGATGGCTGCAAAGGCGTATTTGAAAATCGACCAAATGCGGGTTGCTGCACAGAAGGTGCAATGTATTCAGATGAAGATGATGAAGAACGTGTTCGTAAAGCGGCAGCAGATTTAACGCCAGAGATGTGGCAGTTCTACGATCAAGCCCGTCCAAAGAAGCCAAATGGTCAACTTCGTATCTCAGATCTAGATGAAGATAAAGAACGCAAGACTCGTACCGTCGATGATGGATGTATCTTCTTAAATCGCAAAGGTTATGAAGCTCCTGGATTTACTGGCTCCTTTGGTTGCGTACTTCATCACTTGGCACAGAAAGAGAACCGCCACTTTGTTGACACTAAGCCAGATGTTTGTTGGCAACTTCCACTTCGTCGCAGCTTTGAAACGCGCGAAGTCGGCGAGCGCGAATATTCCATCACCGTAATCGGTGAATACGAGCGCCTTGCATGGGGCGACGGCGGAGATGATTTTGATTGGTACTGCACAAGCAACACAGATGCGCACGTTGGTAGCGAACCGGTTTACATTTCCAACCGCACAGAATTGCAAGCGTTGATGGGTGAGGCGGCATATGCAGTACTCGCCGAGCATTGCGATGTGCGCGTTAAGGGAATTAACGATGCCAAAGCGCGTTCATTGCCTTTATTTGTTATTCAACACCCAGCATCCGTTGCCGCTGGGAAGTAGTCAGCCCCTTCGTCTAGGCTAAGGCTTATGGCTAAGGTCGAGAAGGATCCATTCCGCTGCGCTGAATGCGGTTGGACCTCACAAAAATGGGTTGGTCGCTGCGGCGAATGCCAAGCCTGGGGCAGCGTTGAAGAGATCGCAGCACCTAAGAAACTCTCACTCGTTCCGGGCAAAGTTACCCACGCTGCAATTCCAATTGGCGATGTCGATCTATCATCCGCACGCGCGCGTGCAACAGGTGTCTCTGAGTTAGATCGCGTACTTGGTGGAGGTTTAGTACCAGGTGCGGCAATTCTGCTCGCCGGCGAACCTGGCGTAGGAAAATCAACTCTGCTCTTATCTGTTGCGGCACAAACTGCCGCTAAGGGAATTCCTGCCCTCTACATCAGCGGTGAAGAATCTGCATCACAAGTTCGCCTACGCGCAGAACGTATTAACGCAGTAGATCCAAAGTTATTTCTCGCCTCCGAAACTGATCTCGGTGCAGTAATCGCTCATATTGATTCAGTTAAACCAGAACTTTTAATAATCGATAGCGTGCAGACCATTGGTTCTGCTGCAGCAGATGGTTCTCCTGGTGGAGTTACTCAAGTTCGCGAAGTTGCCGGTGCGTTGATCCGAATCTGTAAAGATCGCGATATCACTTTGTTATTGGTTGGACATGTAACTAAAGATGGTTCAATCGCAGGTCCAAGACTTTTAGAACATATAGTTGATGTGGTTCTGCAATTTGAAGGTGAGCGTCATTCACGACTTCGTTTAATCCGCGCAATCAAGAATCGTTTTGGTGCATCCGATGAAGTTGGTTGCTTTGATTTAAGTGATGCTGGAATTGAAAGCGTGCTCGATCCAACTGGTCTTTTTACCTCAAGACATGCCGAACCAGTTCCGGGTACCTGCGTAACTGTGACACTTGAAGGACGACGCCCTCTTCTTGCGGAAATTCAAGCTCTTGTAAGCCAAGGGCGCGAAAATGATTTTGGTAATGCCCGTCGTGTTACAAGCGGCCTTGATTCTGCACGTACCTCAATGACCTTGGCTGTTCTCGAACTACGCGCCAATGTGCGCGTTGGTGGTCGCGATGTTTACGCTGCAACGGTTGGCGGTATGAAGATGTCAGAACCTGCTGCAGATTTAGCACTTGCTCTCGCTGTTGCTTCCGCTGCAAAAGCGTTGGCCCTGCCTGCAGATTTGGTTGCAATCGGTGAAGTCGGTTTAGCTGGTGAAATCCGTAAAGTAAGTGGAGTCTCACGTCGGTTAGCAGAGGCATATCGCTTAGGTTTCAAGCGCGCACTTGTACCGTCAGGCAGTGATGTAAAGATCGATGGCATGGAGATCTTTGAAGTTTCTCGCCTTGATCAAGCCTTGCAACGCGTGAAAATCACTGGGGATTAATACTTTATTAAAAAGACGATAATGTTGCACGCATGAGTCATATCGCAGCGCTTTCTAAACTGCTTGGCCCAGAAAGTTCATTGATCTCTGATCCTGATATCACCACTTCTTACTCACGAGATCAAGCACCCTTTGCAAATAGCGCTTCACCTTTTGCTGTTTTGCTTGCGCGCAGCGCTACTGAAATTTCAATAGCTCTGAAATATGCCAACGAAAATAATATTCCGGTCGTGACTCGAGGTGCTGGTAGCGGTTTATCAGGTGGTGCTAATGCATCGGCAGATTCGCTCGTAATCTCACTTGAGAAGATGAACCAGATAATTGAGATTGATGCGGCTAATCAGATTGCCCGCGTCCAAGCAGGGGTTATTAACCTCGATCTTGATACCGCGGCGGGCAAGCTCGGCTTGGCTTATCTGCCAGATCCCGCAAGTCGCGACTGGTCTTCACTTGGTGGCAATGCCGCCACGAATGCGGGCGGTATGTGCTGTGTTAAATATGGTGTTACTTCAGCGCACGTGCGAGCAATGCAAGTTGTACTTGCAAGTGGTGAAATTATTGAACTTGGTAAAGCAACCAAGAAATCTGTTACTACCTATGACTTACTCCATTTATTTATCGGTTCTGAAGGCACTCTGGGAATAATTACCGAGTTAACTTTAAATTTAGAAGTTCGTCCAGCCGCTCCATCTACATTAATCGCTACTTTTTCAAATATTACAAAGGCGGCAAGTGCGGCGGCGGCTTTATTGCAGTACCGACCATCTATGTTGGAAATCGTTGATCAGACAACTCTAAAAGCAGTTGAAGCTTGGCATCCACTTGGATTTGAAGTCGCCGGCGCTGTGCTGCTGATGCAGTTAGATGAAAACCATTCCTTGTGTGAAGTAGCGTTAAAAACCTGTATAGAATTTGGATCAATTGATGGCGTCTACTCAGATGATCCAACTGATGCTGCAGATTTAATTCGGGTTCGTAAAATGGCTTATCCAGCGCTGGAAAGAATGGGCGCCACCTTGCTCGATGATGTGGCGCTGCCGATTACCAAGATCGCAGAGTTTGTAGAGAAAGTAGAAGTGCTAAGTAAGAAAAGTAATCTGGTTATTGGAATCTTTGGCCATGCTGGTGACGGAAATATGCACCCAACGATCGTTCATGATCACGGAGATGCCGCAGCAGCAGAGCGCGCTCAAAAAGCATTTAGTGAAATCGTTGAAATTGCTCAGTCACTAGGCGGTTCAGCCAGCGGTGAGCACGGAATCGGATCGATTAAAGCTGGATTCGTTGCTAATGAAACCTCAAAGACGGTGATGGAGCTACAACGTGCGGTAAAGAAGGTATTCGACCCAAATTCAATTCTAAATCCAGGGAAGAAGATTCCTTAACTAGTAGTTGCAGCCAAATCTTCTGGAGAATCCGGCATAGTTGATTTAGCAGCGCCAGTAAATGTGAATTTCGCTTCGGCTGCTTCACCTTCAACATCAACAACGATAATTTCGCCAGCCTTTAACTCACCAAAGAGAATTCTCTCTGAAAGTGAATCTTCGATTTCGCGCTGAATCGTGCGACGTAATGGACGTGCACCAAGTAGCGGATCGTAACCACGGGCTGCCAAAAGATCTTTAGCGGCTTGAGTAAGTTCGATTCCCATATCTTTTGCCTTCAAGCGCTCATCCAAGTTAGCGATCATCAAGTCAACAATTTGAATAATCTGATCTTTCGTCAACTGGTGGAAGACAATGACATCATCGATGCGGTTTAGGAATTCAGGACGGAAGTGATTCTTGAGTTCATCCTGAACCTTGCCCTTCATGCGATCGTAATTAGTTAAGTCATCATCGATATTGGCAAAGCCAAGTCCTAGGCTCTTTGAAATATCGCGTGTTCCAAGGTTGGTAGTCATGATGATTACCGTGTTCTTGAAGTCAACGGTACGGCCTTGTGCATCTGTCAGGCGACCATCTTCTAGAACTTGAAGAAGTGAGTTAAAGATATCTGGGTGTGCTTTTTCGATCTCATCGAATAGAACAACTGAGAATGGACGGCGGCGAACTTTCTCAGTTAGCTGTCCACCTTCGTCATAACCAACATATCCTGGAGGTGCGCCGAATAAACGTGATGCTGTGTGACGCTCTGAATACTCAGACATATCGAGTTGAATAAGTGCGGTCTCATCACCAAATAAGAATGAGGCAAGGGTGCGTGAAAGTTCAGTCTTACCGACGCCTGATGGACCGGCGAAGATAAATGAACCGCCAGGGCGCTTTGGATCTTTTAGCCCTGCACGAGTACGACGGATCGCTTGTGACAAGGCTTTGATCGCTTGATCTTGGCCGATGACGCGGCGGTGCAGTTCATCTTCCATACGAAGCAAGCGCGCTGTCTCTTCTTCAGTCAACTTAAATACTGGAATACCGGTTGAGGCAGAGAGAACTTGAGCGATTAACTCTTCATCTACTTCAGTTACCTTATCGAGATCGGTTGCTTTCCAATTCTTTTCCGCTTCTACCTTTTCCGCAATAAGAGTCTTCTCTTTATCGCGAAGTGCGGCAGCGCCTTCAAAATCTTGGCCATCAATTGCTGACTCTTTCGCCTTACGTGCTTCAGCGATTTTGTCATCGTAGGCGCGCAGTTCTGCTGGAGCAGTCATGCGCTTAATGCGCAGACGAGATCCCGCTTCATCAATAAGGTCGATCGCCTTATCTGGCAAGAAGCGATCGGATACATAGCGATCTGCCATATTTGCCGCAGCGGCAAGTGCACCGTCGGTGATTGAAACGCGGTGGTGAGTTTCGTAGCGATCGCGCAAACCTTTAAGAATTTCAATTGTGTGTGCAACTGATGGCTCTTTAACTTGAATTGGTTGGAAGCGACGTTCTAGCGCAGCATCTTTTTCAACATGCTTACGGTATTCGTCCAAAGTTGTTGCGCCAATTGTCTGCAGTTCACCACGAGCCAACATTGGCTTGAGGATGCTGGCAGCATCAATTGCGCCCTCGGCAGCTCCTGCACCAACAAGAGTGTGGATTTCATCGATAAACAAAATAATATCGCCGCGAGTTTTAATCTCTTTCAAGACTTTCTTCAGGCGCTCTTCGAAATCACCACGGTAACGACTACCGGCAACAAGTGCACCCAAATCGAGTGAATATAACTGCTTATCTTTCAGGGTTTCTGGGACATCGTTCTTAAAGATCGCTTGCGCAAGACCTTCAACAACAGCAGTCTTACCTACGCCTGGTTCGCCAATTAATACTGGGTTATTTTTAGTACGACGAGAAAGTACTTGCATAACACGTTCAATTTCATTTTCGCGACCGATTACAGGATCGAGTTTTCCTTCACGCGCTGCTTGTGTAAGGTTGCGTCCGAATTGATCAAGCACAAGTGAAGTAGATGGAGTGCCTTCTGCAGGTCCATTCGATGTTGCTGCTTCTTTACCTTGGTAACCAGAGAGAAGTTGAATAACTTGTTGACGGACACGATTTAGATCTGCGCCGAGTTTTACAAGAACTTGTGCAGCCACGCCTTCACCTTCGCGAATCAAACCAAGCAAAATATGTTCTGTGCCGATGTAGTTGTGGCCCAATTGCAACGCTTCGCGAAGTGAGAGTTCAAGAACTTTCTTGGCACGAGGAGTAAATGGAATATGTCCGCTTGGCGCTTGCTGACCTTGCCCGATAATTTCTTCAACTTGGGCGCGTACCCCTTCAAGTGAGATACCGAGAGCTTCTAGACCTTTTGCGGCAACGCCTTCACCTTCATGTATTAATCCAAGGAGGATGTGTTCGGTACCGATGTAGTTGTGATTGAGCATGCGTGCTTCTTCTTGAGCCAAGACAACAACGCGTCGGGCTCGATCGGTAAAGCGCTCAAACATCGGCAGACTCCTTTAAAGGCGGTAATTTTTCGGTGCTAGCCAAGCCTATAACCCAACGCAGGGAAGACGCGAGGTGGATAGTTTGTAGTCATTAGAACCCCAGATCTGGGTCTGATATTCCCGATTAGGGCTATTAGTAGCCCTATAAGCGCTATCTACAGGGTTAGGAGCATTCGGGTATTGCCTAGGGTATTTGGCTTGGCCGCTTCCAAATCGAGGAATTCTGCAACGCCGGCATCGTAGGAGCGCAGTAATTGTTGATAAACATCGGGTGCAACTGGAGTACCGATGATTGTTTTAAATCCGTGGCGACCAAAAAATTCAGTTTGGAAAGTAAGACAGAAAATTCTTTCTACGCCAACTTCACGCGCACGTTGAATAATTGATTCCAAAATTTGATGTCCGATACCTTGCTTATGAAAACTCTTTTCTACAGCCACCGTACGAACTTCCGCTAAGTCATCCCACAGTACGTGGAGTGCGCCGCAGCCGACTACCTTTCCATCAATTTCAGCGACGGTAAATTCTTGAACGCTTTCATAGAGAGTTACCGTCTCTTTGGAAAGCATCTGGCCAGGTGCGGCATATGAATCCACAAGTTGGCGGATAGTTTTTACATCGCTAGTGCGTGCTGGGCGAATAACGATCATGACTATTCGACTTCAGGTTTTACCAGTGGGAATAAAATTGTTTCGCGAATTCCTAAGCCGGTAAGCGCCATCAATAAACGATCGACTCCCATACCCATTCCACCAGTCGGTGGCATTGCAAATTCCATAGCGCGTAGGAAATCTTCATCCACTTGCATCGCTTCTAGATCACCCTTCGCGCCCAGTGTTGCTTGTTCTATTAAACGCTCGCGCTGAACGACTGGGTCAATAAGTTCGGAATATCCCGTAGCGAGTTCAAAGCCGTCTACGTAAAGATCCCATTTTTCAGCAACGCCAGGCAATTCGCGATGGGCGCGTACTAACGGCGAAGTATCGACAGGAAATCCCATTACAAAAGTTGGAGCAATTAGCTGATCTTTTGCAACGTGCTCAAAAATTTCTTCTGCTAGCTTTCCGGTAATCCACTTCGGATCAATCTTGATACCTAATTTAGTAGCAATTTTCTTTAAATCTTCGAGCGGGGTAAGTGCGGTAACGCTTTCACCAACACCTTCAGAAATCGCTTCATAGAGGGAAATCTCGCGCCACTTTCCACCCAGGTCTGCTTGTCGACCATCGTGATGAGTAACAACGTGCGAACCGGCGATCGCTAGCGCCGCATTCTGTACCAAGGTGCGGGTTAGCTCTGCAATCGAACGCCAGTCACCATAGGCCTGATAACTCTCGATCATTGCAAACTCAGGAGAGTGAGAAGAATCTGCTCCTTCGTTGCGGAAGTTGCGGTTGATTTCAAAGACGCGTTCTATTCCACCAACAACACAACGCTTTAAAAATAGTTCAGGTGCGATGCGCAGGAAGAGTTCCATATCGTAGGCATTACTAAATGATTTAAATGGGCGCGCTGCCGCTCCGCCGTGCATAACCTGCAGCATTGGAGTTTCTACTTCTACGAAATTCTCATTATGGAAAGTCTCCCGTAATGAACGCATCACCGCTGGACGTAAGCGCGCATTGGTGCGAGCTTCATCTCGAACAATCAAATCTACATAACGCATGCGTACGCGCGTTTCTTCAGACATTGGTTTGTGGTCATTTGGCAACGGGCGAAGCGATTTAGCTGCGATCTGATAACTGTTGGCCAGGATGGAAAGTTCTCCGCGTTTGGAAGTAATAATTTCGCCAGTAACGCTGACGATATCTCCCAGATCAATATCGCTCTTCCAGGTATCTAAAGTTTCTTCTCCGACCTTATCCAGCGATAACATCGCTTGAAGTTCAGTGCCATCACCTTCGCGCAAGGTTGCAAAACAGAGTTTGCCAGTATCACGTTTAAAGATAATGCGACCAGTCAGGCTTTGAATATCACCCGTTGTCGAATCGGTTTCAAGGCTTGCGTACTTGACGCGGATTTCTGCAAGTGATGCAGTACGAGCGACAGAAACAGGATAAGGCTCAACGCCGCGTTCAATTAACCCCGCGCGCTTTTCGCGACGGATACGTAATTGCTCAGGCAGGTCTTCTTCTACCGAAGCGGCGGGCTGCTGTTCTTTACTCATAATGGCGAAAGTCTACCTATTAGATATTTCGCTCGTGGATTAGGCGCAGGCCAATCAAGGTGAGATCAGGCTCATGCTCATCAATTGTTTCGGCGACTCCAATAATTAGCGGAGCAAGTCCACCAGTTGCAATCACTGTTGGGGCGCCTTCATAACTCTGCGCTAACTCAGCGACGATGCGATCTACCAATCCATCGACTTGTCCAGCAAATCCAAAGATAGTTCCGGATTGCAGAGCTTCGACGGTGTTCTTTCCAATCACATTCTTTGGGCGAATCAACTCTACTTTGCGTAATTGCGCTGCTCGCGCTGCAAGGGCATCAACTGAGATTTCAATACCCGGGGCAAGTGCTCCGCCCAAGAATTCTCCCTTAGGTGAGACCACATCTAAATTTGTTGATGTTCCAAAATCAACAACAATCGCTGGTCCGCCATACAAGGTGTGTGCCGCCAATGTATTAACTATGCGATCTGCACCAATTTCTTTAGGGTTATCAACTAAGAGCGGAACACCAGTCTTGGTTCCTGGTTCCACAATCGTCGTCGGGATTTTTGAGAAATAGGTTGCGATCATTGTGCGCAGTTCGCGCAGAGTTGCGGGGACTGTAGAACAGATTGATAGTCCTGTTATTTCATAATCAGCAACTAGCGAACGGTATTGCAACCAAAGTTCATCTGAGGTTGTTCGGGGATCAGTCTTTACTCGCCAGGAGCGGATCAGTTGATCTCCCTGAAAAATACCTAAAACGGTATTTGTATTTCCGACATCAACAGTTAGCAACATAATTACTCCGCTCTCAGATCTAGGCCGATATCAAAGACTGGCGCAGAGTGTGTAAGCGCTCCAATTGCAATGTAATCAACGCCAGATTGCGCATAGGCGCGCGCATTGGCAATTGATATTCCACCCGATGCCTCTAATTTACAAACTCCATTCACAAGAGCAACCGCCTGCGCGCATTGTTCTGGGGACATGTTGTCTAAGAGAACTAAGTCTGGCTTCTCTGATAAAACTTCTTTTAACTGCTCCAAAGTATCTACTTCGATCTCAATTTCAGCTTCCGGAAAGGCTTTGCGCACCTGTGCGAAAGCAGTAACCACGCCACCTGAAGCGGCAATGTGATTATCTTTTATCAGCGCAGCATCGCTTAAATTCATGCGGTGATTAGTGCCGCCACCCATACGAACCGCATATTTTTCAATAACTCGCATTCCCGGAGTTGTTTTACGTGTATCGCGCACCTGACATTTTGTGCCAGTTACTTCAGCTACCCATTTACTCGTCAAGGTCGCAATTCCGCTCAGGTGTCCAAAGAAGTTAAGGGCGGTGCGCTCGGCTAATAAAATTGCTCGTGTATTTCCTCGTACTGAAATTAAGATATCGCCCGCTTTTACCTTATCGCCATCTCGCTTTAAAAGAGTTACATCCGTCAACCCAACTTCGGCAAGCACAGCATGCGCGATATTAATTCCCGCAACCACTCCATCCATACGCGCTACAAAATCGGCGGTTGCGGTGGCATCTGCGGCGATTGTTGCCTGTGAAGTTATATCAACTCCCCCGGCTAGATCTTCGGCAAGTGCAGCTTTGATTAACTCTTGATCGTTCACTTTCCACCCACTTCTTGATAACTTGTATTCCAATTTCCATTGCGATCTAGCTCTTGCACGATACGTTTGCGCCAATTGTCTTCGGTATTAGGAAAATCTTCGCGCCAGTGTGATCCGCGGGTCTCTTGTCTAATCAACGCAGCTTTTAAAATAGCTTCGGCTAATTGAAATAGGTTAGTTGTTTCCCACGCTTCAACGCACGGATTAGCGCTCTTGCGATCCTGAATTCGAGTTAGATCGGCGCTGGTTTGCAATAAAGAATCAGAAGAACGCAATACGCCAGCTCCTCGACTCATGCTCAATTGCAGTTCGCGTCGAGTTTCTGGATCTAATAAAATTGCCTTCGATGTATCTGCAACTGGTGCAGAATGCGCGGTTAAATTTGCAGCGATATCTGCGGCAATTCGTGCGCTAAAGACCAGTCCTTCTAGGAGTGAATTTGAAGCCAGACGGTTAGCTCCGTGTACTCCAGAACAAGCAGTTTCTCCGCAGGCATAAAGCCCACTCACGCTGGTGCGCCCGTTTAAATCAACACGCACACCGCCAGATGCATAATGTGAAGCAGGTGCTACTGGGATCAAATCTTTACTTGGATTGATTCCGTGCGAAATACAAGAAGCGTAAATAGTTGGGAACCGGTTTTCAAAACCAATGAGATGTCGCACATCCAACCAGACGTGATGGGCTCCGGTCTTATTCATTCGGCGCATTGATGCAATTGCCACGACATCGCGAGGAGCTAGTTCGGCTAACTTATGTTCCTTTAACATAAAGCGATCGCCGGCATCGTCCAACAAATATGCACCTTCACCGCGCACCGCTTCGCTAATTAACGGTTGTTGACCTTGTGTGTTATCTCCCAGCCATAAAACTGTGGGATGGAATTGAATAAATTCCACATCGGCTACTTTTGCACCTGCGCGCAACGCTAATGCAACGCCATCTCCGGTTGAAACAGAAGGATTAGTTGTTTGCGCAAATACTTGACCGAGTCCGCCAGTTGCTAATACAACTGCTTTACCGAGCGCGCGGCCAACACCATCGCGACTTCCGGCGCCAATCACATGCAGCGTTACGCCACAGACCGCCCCGCTGGCATCTTTAAGCGCATCCAATACAAGTGCATCTTCGACAACTTCAATTTCAGGATCGTCATGCACCGCGGCCAAAAGTGCGCGTGAAACTTCTGCACCAGTTGCATCGCCTCCAGCATGCAAGATGCGATTGCGTAAATGTCCACCTTCACGAGTAAGGGAAATTTCACCTGAATCTTCAGTATCAAATTTAGCGCCGCGTTCAATCAATTTACGTACCGCTTCTGGTCCTTCGGTAACTAGAACGCGCACAGCTTCCACATCGCATAAATCTGCACCTGCCACCAAAGTATCTTTTAAATGTTGATCTGGAGTGTCACCAGGGCCAAGCGCTGCTGCGATTCCGCCCTGCGCCCATTTAGTAGAGCCTTCATCGACTTTAGATTTTGTAACAATTAAAACTGAAAGACCAAAAGTACGCGCTTGCAGCGCGGTCGTAAGTCCGGCAATTCCCGAACCAACCACAATTACATCTGCGGTAGCGGTCCATCCTGGTTCAGGCGCAAGTAACTTCATCGCGCACCGATATTTCCACGAGATTGCTTCATCTGCATATTGTCGATCAAACGCACCCCATTAAGCCAACCCGCGATAATCGCACGCTGCTTTGAGGTGGAATCTGTGGCAATTGCAAAGTTTTCTTCATCGATGATTTGGGCATAGTCCAATTTGAAGAGCGGTTCCTGAGAGCAAATCTGGCGCATCGCATCTCGCGCCGAATCAATCTCTTCGCAATCTACGGCTGCAAGTAAAGAGCGATAAATCACGGTGGCGGCGTTACGATCGCTTGCACTCAACCGTATATTTCTTGAAGATAGCGCTAAACCATCGCCTTCTCTAATAGTTGGCGCAGCGATGATCTCAATATTCTTATAACTTTCTTTTGCTAGATTTTTAATCAATACCAACTGTTGAAAATCCTTTTCGCCAAATATTGCACTTGCCGGGCGCAATAAATCGAAGAGGCGCGAAACAACGGTAACAACTCCATCAAAATGCCCAATGCGATTGGCGCCTTCAAATATTTCGCCAATTGGGCCGGCGGCCTTCTTCGCAACGCCTTCTGGATAAATCTCGCTTGGTTGAGGTAACCAAAGATGAGTGACGCCAGATTCACGAGCTATTTCAATATCACGATCTGGTGTGCGGGGGTAAAGTTCTAAATCTTTACTATTTTCAAACTGAAGTGGATTTACGAAGATGCTTGCGACTACAAACTCGCTCTTGGTCTTTGCCAATTGAAAGAGCGATGCGTGTCCGGCGTGTAGCGCACCCATTGTGGGAACAAAAGTGCAGCCGTCAGCTAATTCAGTGGCGCTGTTAACGATCTTCATATCGGGCTCCAGTCCTTTCAGGTACCGGGCGGTGATGAATATAAGTTTAGAGCCTTAAGGCAATTGCTCCAAAATCTCCGAAATCTTTCCGTGAGTCAACAAAATCGCATCTGGCTCTATCGAGTACCAAGGTTCAATTACAAAACGACGCTCATGCGCGCGTGGGTGCGGGAGTTGCAACTCATCTGCTGAGCTGAGCAAAGATCCATATTGGATCAGATCTAAATCAATGGTGCGCGGTCCCCATTTTTTAATTCTTTCTCGCCCTAGAGTTTTCTCGATACCGTGCAACAGCGCTAATAGATCCAGGGCAGGTAGATCACTTTCAACGATGCAAACTGCATTTAAGTAATCTGGCTGGGGTATATCGCTAACCGGCTTAGTCGAATAGTAATTTGAGACGCTTTTAAACTCTGTAGATTCTCGCAACATTGCAACCGCTAAATCCATCTGCTCTTTAGGGTTGCCGATATTGGCACCCAGCGCAATTACCGCTTTCATCGCTTTATTGTTACTGAAATATCTTTTACTTGAGCGCTCACTGGTGCTTGTGGCTTATGTACTGTGACCGAAACCGTGACGATTTGCGAATAGCTTTTCTTGATTCGGTCAGCAATACGACCAGCCAATTTCTCAATCAGTGCAACTCTTTGACCAGTTACTTCTTCAACAACTAAATCGGTAATCTCAGAGTAATTAACAGTGTCGGAGACATCATCTGAAATACTCGCGCGAGTCAAATCCAATTCGAGAAGTACGTCCACAAAGAAATCTTGTCCAGCAATATTTTCTGATTCAAAGACGCCGTGATAGCCAAAGGATTTAATTCCCTTGATTTCAATTAGGTCAGCCATTAGCCAATACCAAATTCTTATGTGGGCTCACGCTATGAACTCTAACTCCCCAAATCTTTTTCGCAAGCAGGCTCTTGGTTAGTTCAATTGTTGCCGCCTCTCGCTCATCAGGAGTTTCCCCACCCAAGAAGCGCTTGCGCGATCCGCCAATCAAAACGGGATAACCCAAATCAGTAATCTCATCAATCCGATTTAAAATCTCCCAATTCTGCGCAGCATCCTTAGCAAAACCCAAGCCTGGATCAATGATTAAATTATTCTTTGCAATTCCACTTCGCAGGGCTGCATCGATCTGTGTATTTAGCTCAGCGATAACTTCTTGCACTACATCTCCATAAAGAGCACGATTAGCCATATCTTTGGAGTGACCACGCCAATGCATCAATATGTATGGACAACCCATCTCAGCAACGGTTTCGTGCATCAGATCATCAGCAAGCCCACCGCTAACATCATTAACAATGCTCGCACCTGCAGTGATCGCTAATTCTGCAGTCTGCGCCCGCATGGTGTCGATGCTGATCGGAACTCCTGTTTGCGATAACTTTTCAATTACCGGAATAACACGCGCTTGTTCTTCTTCCGCAGATACCCGAGCAGCGCCAGGCCGCGTCGATTCGCCACCAATATCAATGATGTCAACACCTTCGGAAATCATTTCTAGCCCGCGCGCAACTGCCTTTTCGTATGTGTCATGTTTTCCACCGTCGGCAAATGAATCGGGCGTGACATTTAAAATGCCCATGATTTTCATCGGTGCGACAATCATTGATTAACCTTTGGTAATTAGGCTAATTGCTTCTGCTCGTGTGGCTGGATCACGCAAAACACCGCGCACAGCGCTCGTGGTTGTGCGCGCTTGGGATTTACGAACGCCGCGCATCGACATACATAAATGCTCGCAATCAATAATCACGATGACTCCCATTGGATCGAGAATCTTCACCATTGCATCCGCGATCTGGGTCGTCAAACGCTCTTGTACTTGCGGACGACGCGCAAAGAGATCTACTAAGCGGGCAACTTTGGATAAACCGGTAATTTTTCCACGAGGGATATATCCCACGTGGGCCACTCCGTGAAAAGGCGTCAAATGATGTTCGCAATGCGAAAAGACTTCAATATCGCGAATGATCACCAGTTCTTCATGGCCGATATCAAATGTTGTCGTCAACACTTCTTCAGGCGATTTCCAAAGTCCTTCAAAATTCTCTTTAAATGACCGAGCTACACGTGCTGGGGTTTCTTTCAAACCTTCGCGATCTGGGTCTTCACCAAGCGCAAGAAGGAGCTCACGAACTGCAGCAGCTGCGCGCGCTTCATCAAAAGGATGCAACGCACGACCGGCATCTGGTCCCATTGAAACTGAATTTACATCGCTCACTATTAAGAAGATTCCTTATTCGTACTCTTCTTAACCCGTGATGGTTTCTTATCTACAACAGGGCTAACAGTTAAACGTTCAGGAACCGCGACTGGCGGTTGTTGCGAAGGAATGCGGTTTGCCGAACCAGTCCAAGAAGGACGACGTGGCCAGGAATGAACTTTGGCGAATATCTTCGCGATTTCTTCTTTATTAAGGGTTTCTTTCTCAAGTAGCTGTAGCACCATCGCATCTAAGGTCGCGCGATTTTCTACCAAGATATCAAATGCTTCTTGGTGCGCATTCTCAATTAAATTTCGAATCTCGGCATCGACTTTCGCCGCAACGCTTTCTGAATAATCACGTTGATGTCCATAGTCACGACCCATAAATGGCTCAGAAGCATCTGTACCTAACTTTATTGCGCCAATTGCTTCAGTCATTCCGTATTGCGTAACCATTGCACGGGCAAGTGCGGTCGCTTTTTCAATATCGTTTGATGCGCCAGTTGATGGATCGTGGAAGATTAATTCTTCTGCGGCGCGACCACCAAGTGAATAAGCCAATTGATCTAACAATTGATTACGAGTTGTTGAGTACTTGTCATCATCTGGCAGAACCATTGTGTAACCGAGTGCGCGACCACGCGGCATGATCGTGATCTTATGGACTGGATCTGTATGAGGAAGCGCATGCGCAACGAGTGCGTGACCGGCTTCGTGGTAGGCAGTTACACGGCGTTCGTCATCAGACATGATCCGAGATTTACGTTGTGGCCCAGCCATAACACGATCGATCGCCTCATCGATTTGCGAATTAGAGATTACCTTTTTCTCTTCACGTGCGGCCAATAACGCTGCTTCATTTAAAACATTTGCAAGATCAGCGCCGGTGAATCCTGGGGTACGTCGTGCGTAATTAAGTAACTCAACCTCATCAGATAGTGGCTTTGTCTTAGCGTGAACTTTAAGAATTTCTTCGCGCCCCTTTAGATCTGGGCGATCAACTGCAATCTGGCGATCGAATCTACCGGGACGCAATAACGCAGGATCTAACACATCTGGACGGTTGGTTGCGGCGATCAAAATTACTTGGCCACCAGTTTCAAAACCATCCATCTCAACTAATAATTGATTAAGCGTTTGTTCACGTTCATCGTGTCCGCCACCCATACCTGCACCACGTTGACGACCGACAGCATCGATTTCATCAACGAAGACGATCGCAGGTGCATTTGCTTTAGCTTGAGTAAATAAGTCACGTACTCGAGCCGCACCAACACCAACAAACATTTCGACAAAGTCAGAGCCAGAAATTGAATAGAAAGGAACTTTCGCTTCGCCAGCTACTGCTCGCGCCAATAAAGTTTTACCGGTTCCGGGAGGGCCGTATAAAAGAACTCCCTTTGGAATCTTGGCGCCAAGTAACGCGTACTTAGCAGGATTTGCAAGGAAGTCTTTGATCTCTTCAAGTTCAGCGATCGCTTCATCGGCACCAGCAACATCTGCAAAGGTATTTTGTGGAACATCATTATCTTGCAGTTTCGCCCTTGATTTGCCAAATGAAAATACCTTATTTCCACCTTGGGCATTGCTCATCAAGAAGAAGAATAAGAATCCAATTAGAAGTATCGGGAAGATTGAAAATAAGAAAGAGACGAGTAAAGATTGTGTTGGAACACTAACGTTCCAGCCCTTAGTCGGTGGGTTACCTGTTAAAGCATCGACAATCGTTGGTTCTTGGCGGGCCACATACGATGCTTCAACTTTACTTGCGCCATTAATTAAAGATCCGGGCTTTAGAATTAATTGCAACTTTTGCGATTTATCAATTACAAGTGCGGATTCAACTTTGGATTGGGCAATTGCATCAAGTGCTTGTGAAGTACGGATCTCTGTATAACGATTTCCTACGCTAGATACTTGTCCAAAAATCGATACTCCAAGAATTGCTACCACTATCCAGAAAAGTGGACCTCGAAAAATACGTCCTGCGCGAGTCGTTGGAACTTTCTTTGCAGCCTTTTTATCCTTGGCGGCTTTGGTGGCCGGCTTCTTCTTCAATAGATTCTTCTTCCCCATATTTATATCCGCGTCTCTTAGGAATACATGTGCTTAGCGAGCACGCCGACGAATGAGAGATTGCGATACTTCTCGTTAAAATCTAAGCCGTAACCGACCACAAAATCAGGTGGAATATCAAAGCCAACATATTTGCAATCAACTTCAACTTTAGCCGCCTCAGGTTTACGTAAAATTGCCAGAATTTCCACCGAAGCCGCACCACGCGACATTAAGTTAGCGCGCAGCCAAGAGAGCGTTAAACCAGAATCGACAATATCTTCAACGATCAAAATATTGCGTCCAGTGATATCGCGATCTAAATCTTTAAGGATACGAACCACGCCACTTGATTTAGTGCCAGAACCGTAAGAAGAAACTGCCATCCAATCCATATCGATGTGGCGTTGCATGGCGCGAGTTAAATCTGCCATCGCCATAATCGCACCTTTAAGAACACCGACAAGAAGCAAGTCCCGATCTTTGTAATCAGCATCAACGCGCGCTGCAAGTTCAGCAACCTTTGATTTCAGTTGCTCTTCCGTAACGATTACGCGTTCAACATCTGTGCCGACAGCAGCTAGATCCACTTAGGGACTCCTTTAATATCAAATCTCTTGAGGAGATTTATGGACGGGCTAAGAGCGAAAGTCTGCCCGAAATCCGAGCAACCTTCACACCACCCGGCAGGCTCGCCTCTCCTTGGCCACGCCAAGAAGTGACCAGCGCCTCAACGCTAGATAGGTGATCTGCGCTCACAGAGCCGCTGGGGGCTCCTGCAGCGTAGATCGCGGCTCGAAGGATGCGAGAGCGGATCGCTCGTGGCAGCTCGGCCAAGGCGGCACAATCCAAATCACTTAAATCAACTCGCGAGATAACTGCCTGCGCCATCTCATCTAAAGCATCAGCATCATCGCGCAAAATAGCCGCGCTCCGCGCCAAAGCGGCGGCGATTCCTGGGCCGATCTCTTCTTCCATTATCGGCATCACGTTATTTCGCACACGCACTCGAGAAAATTTCTCATTTACATTGTGTGGATCGTTCCAAGGAACCAACTTTGCTTCTGCACAAGCAGCAACCGTTTGAGTTCGAGTCAGTTGTAAAAATGGGCGGGCATATTTTCCGTTTACAGTTGCCATGCCAGATAAAGATCGTGTGCCAGAGCCACGTGCTAGCCCAAGTAGAACGGTTTCTGCCTGATCATCTCTTGTGTGCCCTAAGAAAATTTGTGTTGCTCCATAAGCATGCGCAATCGAATCCAAAGCGGCATACCTTGCAGTGCGTGCATCTGCTTCAGTGCCAGATTTTTCTACAACAACAACTTTTTCAATGATTACTTCTTGATACCCCATCGCTTTTAATTGTTCTTGTACTTTCTTCGCTTGATCACCTGATCCTGTTTGTAATTGATGATCAACCGTTACCGCAATCAAAGTGATTGCAAGATCTGTTGCTTCTTTATGCAGCGCATATGCCAGGGCGAGTGAATCCGCGCCACCTGAAACGGCAACAATCGCGGAATCTCCAGCGGTTAAATTCTCAAGGAATGGGCGAACTGCGTTACGAAGATCTAGCAGCGCCGAAGTCATGGGCCAACTCTAGACCCGGCCACCGAATGGCATAAGTCCTTTGACGCTATAGATATTCGAGTAAAGCAACCCTGTATTTTTTGAATTTGCTTCCCACATCATTCCGTTACCTGCATAGATTGTGATGTGGTGAATCGATGAAATTGTTCCCTTGTATGAATAGAAGAGCAGGTCGCCGGGGACGAGATCATTTAGCGAGACATGCTTGGTGTAACCAGCATAAAGTGAGGAGTTAAGGCGATCCCAGTTTGGCCAACCTAAGCCGGCTGATTTGTATGCGGAATAAACCAGGCCAGAACAGTCAAATGAGTTCGGTCCTTGGGTTCCCCAAATATATGGCTTACGCGCCAGGACCTGTTTCTTTGCATATGCAACCGCAGTTGCACGTTGTGCTTCGGTTGTGCGGATTGTCGAACGTCCCTTGAAACCAATATCGGGCCATATTTTTTTCTGTCCGCCCGTGTTTGCGGCAGTATTCGCCAAGCTTTCTTCCAGTAGTGCCAGTGCGCGTTGCTGTTCAAGAGTGATTCGAACATTCTTGGCGCTAGCTAATTCTTTTGCCAACTTATCTTGTATAGCTTGCAATTTATTAACTTCTTTTTGTTGCAGCGCTCTGGCATCATCTGCAACTTTCTTCGCTGCCGCAACCTTTGCGGTAGCTTTCTCTTGAGCAATCTTTGCTTCATCGGCTTTAGCTTTGGCGGCGCGTGCAATAACTTCGGCTGCTTTGTAGCGTTCTAGCGCCAAAGTATTTTGCACACCTAATTTATCTAAAGTTGTAATTTGATCAATTAAATCTTGCGGACCGTTTGCGCTGAGTAAAGGTTCGATTTCAGTTAGGGAGCCACCCATTATGTAAGCACTCGCTGCCATCTTTCCGATCACGCGATGAGCCTCTTGAACAGCTAGTAAAGTTTCGCGGGCATACGCCGCCGCTGCAATTGCAGCCGAGGTAGCGATCGCTAACTCTTTCTTAGCCTTTACATATAAGGCTTGTGCGGCATTTGCCTTGGCGGTCAATGAACGTAAAGTTTGGTTTGCTGCCGCCAATTTCTTAGCCGCGGCATCGGCTGCCTTCTTTTTAGCTGCTTCTGCTTTCTTCGCCGCTTCAATCTGCGCAAGAGTTGGCTTGGGAGTCGCCGCGATGGCAGGGGTTGTCGTAAGCGTTAGCCCAAAAATTATGGCTAGCGCTACGGCTTTACTGCGATGTGACACAAAAACCCCCAACAAGTTAGCCCTCAGAATAAATCAGAATGCTGAGTAACTTCGGAGATTGCAGCAAGTGTCGCTAGTTGGATACATCTCGCTTCGTAAATAGAACTGTTGCAATCACGAGAGCAACGCTTACGTATATTGCCGAGAGGGAGAGCGCATGAGAATACGAAACATTTGGACTACCACCGGTTGCGATTGTAGAAAACTGATTTCCGGGCAACCAATTTAGGGTGCTCGATTTAAGCGCACCAACAATATTTTCAATAATCAATAGCCAAAGTACGCCCAATGAAATTGAACTAATTGGTGAACGAAGAACAATTCCTAAAACCATTCCGATGATGCCAAATCCTAGAATTGAGAGATAGACATTTAACAAAGTCTTGGCGATCTCTAGGCGACCATCAGCGTTAAACCAGAGCTCGGTGCTCACGTTCTTGCCTCCGGCAAGTGCGTACGAAACTGCAATAGTGATGACGGCGCTGACCAAAGTCATGATGGCTGCGAAAACTTTCATAGAAGCCAATTTGCCGACCAAGATTCGGATACGACCCGGTTGACGCACCAAAAGGTTGCGCAGAGTTCCAAGTGAATATTCTTGCGCTGTCTGTGCCGCGAATACACAGAGCGCGACGATTCCAAGAAGGCCACCAATGCTGGAGAAAGATTGTGTAGCGCCGCTGGATAACGAGAGCATCTCGCGTGTAATTCGAATTCCACGATCGCCATTTCCTTGCGGTGAATCAATCATCAAGAAGAGCACAGAAGAGACTAGAACGCTGAAGAACGAGACAGCGCCGAGCGTGCCCAAAAGCAAAGTAGGACGGCGTAACTTGCGCCATTCGGCGAAGAAAATTCGAGCGATGCTGCCAATCATTTCTGATCTCCTGTCAGCTCAAAGAAAGTTTCTTCCAAATTTGGTACCTGCGGTGACAATTGAGTAATGAGTATTCCACTTTCGAAAGCTAATTTATTTAAAACTCCCGCCCATTCGGCCGGACCTTCTATATGTGCAGTTCCATCGCGCAAGTGCGCTTTATGACCCGCACTCTGAGCTATCTTGACTATTTTCTGTAAATCTTCTTCACGCTCAGTTCTTACAATCATAAATGGTTGTTGCTGATCAAAGAGTTCTTGAATTGGGCCGGCGAAAACTACTTCGCCTTTTCGCAACATCACCAAATATTCGCTGATTAGTTCTAGCTCAGATAACAAATGTGAAGATACAAATACGGTAGTTCCATTATCAGCGAGGCTACGAAGTAATTGGCGAATTTCTTGGATACCTTCAGGATCTAAGCCATTTGTAGGTTCATCAAGAATTAACAATTTTGGATCTGGAAGTAAGGCTGCCGCAATTCCTAAACGTTGCTTCATTCCCAATGAATAAGTTTTGTACTTTGAGCCACCACGGTCGGCTAAACCAACTTGCTTAAGTAATTGATCGACACGTTCTTGAGGAAATCCACCAAGAGTTGCTAATACTCGTAAATTCTCTGCACCAGATAGCGCGGGATAGAAAGCGGGACCTTCGATCATTGCGCCAACGCTGGGTAAGTATTTATCTGGAGATGTGATTGGCTCACCTAATATCTGACCGCTTCCGCCAGTAGGTGAAATCAGGCCAAGGAGCATACGAATCGTGGTGGTCTTACCTGCACCGTTTGGGCCAACAAACCCACAAATCGTGCCAAGCGGAACTTCAAATTTTGCGTGTGAGACTGCAAGTCCGGTGGCATATTTCTTGCTCAAATCATCAACTGAGATCGCTAGTTTGGACATGTATTGAATATAGCAATTGCACCTTAGAATTATCGGTGTGAGTAATGAGACTTGGGGCTATCAGCCGCGTAATCAGCGACCAGCACCAGATTGGGATTTAAATCCCCAAACTGATGCGGTGCGCGCTGGTCTGGCGCGCTCTGGATTCGGAGAAACTTCCGAGGCGCTCTATTTAAATAGTGGATTTACATATTCATCTGCGCAAGAAGCATTTGATGCATTCGCTGACGAGACAGACCATTACCTATATAGCCGATTCCACAACCCAACCGTTCAGATGTTCGAAAAACGTTTAGCTGCAATTGAAGGCGCTGAATATTGCGTAGCAACCGGATCTGGAATGTCGGCCATGTTTGCATCGATTGCATGCTTGGTCAGCGCCGGCGATCACATAGTCGCATCAGCGGCAATGTTTAGTTCTTGCCATGTTGTTCTTACTGAAATTTTGCCAAAATGGGGCGTAACTTTTGATTTGGTTAAAGGTAATGATCCAGCGAAGTGGGCGGCCGCTCTTGGCAAGCCAACCAAGGTAGTCTTCATCGAATCACCAAGTAACCCGCTAATGGAAATCGTTGATATTCGCATGGTCAGCGATCTGGCCCATAAAGTTGGCGCCACCGTAATAGTCGATAACGTAATGGCATCACCTGTATTACAAAAGCCACTTGAACTTGGCGCCGACGTTGTTATGTACTCTGCAACCAAACACATTGATGGCCAAGGTCGCGTACTAGCTGGCGCAGTATTAGGTTCTTTCTCTTACATCCACGAATACTTAATTCCATTTATTCGCCACACTGGTCCAACACTTAGCCCGTTTAATGCATGGGTGCTTTTGAAGTCTCTTGAAACCATGGAGATGCGTGTAAACAGAATGTGCCAGAACGCACAAGCCATCGCTGAATTCTTTGAAACACGGAAAGAAATTAAATCTGTGAAATATCCTGGCCTTAAATCCCATCCCGACTATGCAATTGTGCAGAAGCAAATGAGTGGCGGGGGCAGCACAATTGGTATTGAATTTGCTGGCACTCAGAAAGATGCCTTTAAATTTATGGATGCCCTACGTATTATCGATATCTCAAATAACTTAGGCGACAGCAAGTCACTTATTACCCATCCATCTTCAACTACTCATCGTCGCTTATCACCAGAGGTTCAGGCAGAGATGGGCATTAAACCTTCAGTGCTGCGATTATCTGTAGGGCTCGAGCACGTAGATGACTTGATTAAAGATTTAACTCAAGCCTTTAACAACTGAGCGGCAACTAGTAATACCGATAATAGACTTAAGTAACTTATTGACCAATGAAAGATCTTTGCCGCGACCTTTTCGTAATTTTCAGAATTCTCATCTAAGCCACGAAGCTGTACGGCAAAAACAATTCCTAAAGCTAGATTTGTTACTTGCGCCCATACTTGTAAATCTGCATTTATAAATAGCGCTACGGATGAAGCCACCATGGCAATTGTGTAAACCCACATCTGGCGCAGTAAATGGGTCTTGCTTGCTACAACTGGCAACATAGGAATACCGGCCGCTGCGTAGTCATCTTTATATTTAATGGCTAGCGCCCAGAAATGCGGTGGTGTCCAGAAAAATATAACTAAAAAGAACGACCAAGCAGTTACTGATAAGGAATTAGTTACGGCAGCCCAACCGATCAGCGCTGGCATACAACCGGCGGCGCCACCCCAGACAATGTTCTGCGGAGTTCGTCTCTTTAGCGCGATTGTGTAAATGATTACATAAAAAGCAATTGCAATGAAAGATAACAACGTTGCAAGTGAAGTTGTAAAGATTTGAAAGATAGCTAGTGAAAGTAGTCCAATAAAACTTGCGAAAATCGTTGCTTCTCGTTTGCTTATTGCTCCGATTGCGAGTGGGCGCTTGGCGGTTCGCTTCATTAACTTATCTGAATCGGCTTCAATCACCATATTAAATGCATTTGCACTACCGGCTGCCAGAGTTCCGCCGATTAAAGTTGCGATAGTTAATTGCAACGAAGGTAAACCTCGATCTGCTAGAACCATTGCTGGCAGCGTTGTAACAAGTAGAAGCTCAACTACTCTCAATTTCATCAATTCCAGATAAGAAACTGCTCTGACTTTGATAGTTGGGCTTGCTTGATCTAGCACTAGTACAGATTACTCAGCATTATCGCCTCGTGTTCTCAGGCTCTTCTAAGGCTAATGTCGTATTTTTCACTTAACGAAAGGGGCGAAAATGACACCTCCAAATAAGCCTGAATGGATGGAATTAGCAGATGCTGATTCTGCACCATCTCCGAAGAAGGCTGGCCGCCTCATACCGGCGTTTATAGCAGCTGCTGCAATTGCAATAGTCGGTGTCGGAGCAATCGCCACACAGATAAGCGATGAGCCTCCTGCTAGCGCGAATGAGCAAGTAGTTCCTGGCGTAAGCAACTCTTCGCCCGCATCGGTTCAAGTTGCTCCTGAAGCCACAAATAACGTCGCTGCACCTCAATCTGCACAAACCAATACAGCGGCACCGAAAAAACCAAACATTGCATCGCTTCCAAAGAGTGGTGGCGATGATGAGGAAGAAGGCCGTGGTGGTCGCGGTGAGCACGAAGATGAAGGTGAAGACGACTAAATTTAAAAGGTAAACTCACTCTCTATGAAGCTAAAGAGAGTGAGTTTTCTTTTTGTACTTTCTTTATCAATTGCTGCTCTGCCAGCAAGTGCAAGTACCACAACGGATGAATCTAAATTAAAGCTAATAAAGACTATTACCGGAGATATTTCTCCTAAATCAGTTCTTGCTTCAAATAATGGCTTGGTCAGCGCCCACAACATGATGTATCGCCACAGCGTAACTATTTATGATGCTGAAACCATGGAGCTTAAGAAAACTATCCCGGATTCAGTAAATCTCTCGAAATTTGGGTATTCCAAATATCCTGGACTTTATAAAGGCGCTCCTGTTGAAGGCGCCTATTCACCTGATGGCAAATATTTATACTTCACTAATTACGCGATGTACGGCAAAGGATTTAAAAAAGAAGGGCACGATACTTGTTCGCCCGCTTCTGGTTTCGATTCAAGTTACTTATCGCGGATAAATTTGGCTAAAAATGAGATTGATGCAGTTTATCCAGTCGGATCTGTACCTAAGGTCGTAAAGGTAACACCTGATAACAAATATATTCTGGTTTCAAATTGGTGCTCCTACACAGTCACTGTAATTTCAGTGGAGACTCAGAAAACTGTTAAATCAATCAAGATTGGACGTTACCCGAGGGGTATTTCCATCTCCAGCGATAGCAAAAGCGCTTACGTTGCAGAAATGGGTGGAAACCAAATCCATCAGATAGATCTCGAAACTTTTGCTGTAACTTTTATCCCTATTGGGTCTAACCCTCGGGCGATTGTTCTTTCTCCGGACGACACCAAACTTTATGCAACCTTGAATATTTCAGGGAAAGTTATCGCTTGGGATTTGCAAACAAATAAGGCGATAAAGACAGTTGCTACCGGAAAATCTGCCCGCAGTTTGGCAATTTCATCCGATGGGTCTGCACTTTTTGTCGTTAATTTTGGTGGCGGAACTTTATCGAAAGTTAGAACATCGGATATGACGGTAATTCAGAATATAAAAGTTTGTGCTGAACCTATCGGGGTTACCTTCGATTCATCGACATCACGGACTTGGGTTGCTTGTTATGGCGGGTCAATTAAGGTTTTTGCTAACCAATAACGGGCGTCGAAGTTTCAGTTATTGGCACCAAAAGCGGTGCAGCGATCTTTGCTAAATAAATATCTAAGGTTTTACGGGCTAACTTGCTTGCAGCCGTTGTTCGCTTTATCTTGTCGGCAATAATCGTAAATGCGTATTCGTGATCACCAGATTGCACATAGCCCGCCATACTTACAGTTCCTGAAAGAGTCCCCGTCTTCGCCTTTACTAAACCAATCGCTTGTGGTGCGGTTTCTATATAGCGCTTGCTTAGAGTGCCAGTTTCGCCACCTATTGGTAAACCTTCTATTAGCTGGGAAAAGAGCGGATCTGAATGAATCTTATATAGAAGTTGCGATAAAACGTTTGCGGTTAATTTATTCTCCTTCGATAGTCCGCTGGCATCTTTGATTATTATTTTCGAAGGATCAATCCCTAATTCGCTAAGCACCTTATTAAAGGTTTTAGCCACACCTTTATCGTTGAAGTCATTTCCGGCTGCTTTAGATGCTAATCGTGCCATCCGTTCTGCCACGACATTATCGCTCCAGGTCAAGAACCAATTCATAATCTCTTTCACGGTTGGGGATGTGGAGTAAACCACTTGCTCTCCAGCAATTGATTTCGCAGATGATTCGCTTACTTTTACAAAGGTTGCCTGTACCCCTCGTTTTTTATAGTAAGCCTTGAAATTGGCGACTTCTGCGGAATTTAGTTCGTTGTAATAAATCTGTAATTTTTTAACCGTAGCGTCTGATTTCTTTTTAACCGCGCTAAGACCTTTAGCGGCTAAACCGTAAAAATATGTTCGGTGCATCTTTTCTGCTGCTTTGGCATCCATTGATATCCAAGGATCGTATTCGCCATCAATTACTAATGAATTAGTCGTTGGTCCTATCGCTACTGATGTTGCAAATACCTTTGTAGAATCTAAATATCTAAGCGTGGCCGCCGCTGACAACAATTTCATCAGCGACGCTGGCTTACGTTGTGAATTGGCATTAGATTCAAAGACTATTTCGCCTGTGCTCACATCAATTAGCGAGACAGATGGATTACTGAGTGCTGGCGCGGCAGCAATTCGTGCAAAGACATTTGCCGCAGTCACTGGGTCAAATGCAGAAGCGCTTGAGGTTGCGAATAAAGTCGCCGAAACAATGGCAGCGCTAAACCCGAATAGCTTCTTCATTATTTAGCCTTTCTGGCAATTAACCCTCATTAAGTTTAGAGTGCGCATATGGAAATGAATACACCTGCCACGATAGGTCCAGGAGAATTCTTTCCGGTAGTCGGAGTCGGACCACACGAGAAACCTTGGCCAAGCGGCGCACAATATGATCCAGAATTGCTCGAAAATGGCGATCGCCGAAATGTTTTAGATCATTACAGATATTGGTCGGTTGAGGCGATAGTTGCTGATTTAGATACCAAACGCCATAAATTACATATCGCTATCGAGAACTGGCAGCATGATTTAAATATTGGTTCTGTCGTACGTACCGCAAATGCTTTCAATGTCTCTGCGGTTCATATCGTTGGTAAACGCGATTGGAATAAGCGCGGGGCGATGGTTACTGATAAATACCTCAGTGTGATTCATCACCCAACGATTGCTGATTTTGCAACTTGGTGCAAGGAAAATAACTTGCCAATTATCGGTATAGATAACGTTCCATCATCTAAGCAACTTGAAGGCTCGCAACTGCCTGAATCTTGCGTACTTCTCTTTGGTCAAGAAGGTGCGGGCATGTCTGATGAAGGTATTGCGGCATGCGAAGTTTTATATGCAATTCAGCAATACGGATCAACTCGTTCAATGAATGCATCTGCCGCCGGCGCAATCGCGATGTATCACTGGGCCTTGCAGCATCTGCCTAGATTAAGTTAAAGGGTTAATCACCAAGATCAGTTGGTGCAGGAACATCTTCCATCGCTTCGCGAACAGCAACAAGGCGGCGATCAATCTCATCCGCCTCATCCATGCGCCCTAGACTGCGTAAAACCGTTGACATGCGAGTTTCGATATCAACAATGAGTTCGAAGTCCTTTGGCTCATCCTCGGAAATAATCTGTAATACGCCATCCAACGTGGATAAACCATCTTCTAGTTTGCCAATCAGTATTTCGGCTTTGCCATATTCAAAAAGCGCAAATGTTTCACGTCGGTGATCGTGGCCAGTTTCGAATACATCAATGGCTTTGCGTGCTGCTTCCAAAGCTTTCTCGCCATCACCAATTTCGACAAAGCAAGACGCTATTTTTTGATCACAACGAGCAACTTGAATTACCTCTTTCTCACTCTTAAAGATTAAACGCGCCTCTTTAAAAGTTGAGATCGCTAAATCGTAATTCTTAAGCTCGCGATAGGCGCAGCCAAGTAGATGAAGATCGTTCGCTGCACCAATTTGATTGCCATCAACCAAATGTTCCTGTGCGCATTCATCCATGATCTCTACAACTTTTTCAAAATTCTTTGAGGCATACCACCACTCGCCTAGCGTGCAGGCGAGTTCAAGTGAAAGTGGTGATTTACTCTCGCGCAATATTTCTACCGCTTTACTCATTGCAGATGCGGCTTCATCCATCCGCTTTAATTGATTTAAGTTGTAACCAATTGCAGAGTAAGCCTGAGCAAGACCTTCGCTAGATTCTGTCGCACCAAGTTCGGCGAAGATATCGCGCGCAGTTTCGGCGAGCGCTAACGCTTCGTCATATTGACCGCGAGCAAAGATTCGGGCAGAGAGTTCGTAATATGTATTTGCGCGATCGGCACCGTGTACTTCCGGTATTCGATCCCAGAGCATTTCCTCTGATACGAGCTCGTCCTGGCCATCATCTTCGCTCATCGATACCCCCGTGTCGTTTTCTTGCGGTGTCTTACGGTGAATGAGTGGAACCTACTCCGAATTACGCTAGAAATTCTCTAAATTAGGTGGAGGCCGGGGGAAGTTTTTCAGGTGGCGAGCGCAAAAGACCTCGGTTATCCTTTCCTTCTTGCAAACGATTTGCATTTACCCATTGCCACCAGGAGAGCTATGAACACGATCGTTAAGGCCTCGCCGCGTATTCCGCTGCGCGAGCGCCTGACCCGTGACGAGTGGCGCCGCATGGCCGCCATGTTCGGCTTTATCGCCTTCTTGCATATCTCTGGGGCGCTCTTGATGTGGCAAGCCACCAGTGGAAATTACGAGCTTGCCGATGGAACACTTTTTGGTTGGGGAACCGCGGCGTTGGCTTACACCTTAGGAATGCGCCACGCCTTCGATGCTGATCACATCAGCGCAATCGATAACACAACAAGGAAGTTAATGTCAGAAGGACAACGACCTCTTGCGGTTGGCTTCTTCTTCTCACTCGGTCACTCTTCAGTAGTCGCTGCTTTAGCGATCCTCCTCAATTTTGGAATCAAGGCGCTCGGTTCGCAATTAAAAGATGAGAATTCTTCACTTCATCATTACACAGGGCTAATCGGCACAACAGTTTCCGGAACTTTCTTGATGTTGATTGCAATTCTCAACTTAATTATCTTGGTATCAATCGTCGGTGTGTTTCGCAAGATGCGCAAAGGTCTTTATAACGAAGAAGAGTTGGAAAAGCATTTAAATTCTCGCGGTTTACTTATGCGCTTCTTTGGTCCAATTGCCCGACGTATTGATAAGAGCTGGAAGATGTATCCGCTTGGCATTCTCTTTGGACTCGGCTTCGATACTGCAACCGAAATCGGTTTACTAGTACTTGCAGGGTCATCAGTAATTGCTGGTCTTCCTTGGTGGGCGATCATCTCTCTGCCGCTCTTCTTTGCTGGTGGAATGAGTTTGCTAGACACAATCGATGGTTCATTTATGAATTTCGCTTACGGTTGGGCATTTTCTAAGCCAGTGCGCAAGGTTTATTACAACATCATCATTACCGGTCTATCAGTTTCTGTTGCACTTTATGTCGGTGGTTTAGAAATCTGCCAAGTACTTGCCAATCAACTCAATCTTTCTGGCGGTTTCTGGGATTTTGCGCTGGCCTTTAACTTAAATAACGCTGGTTACTTCATCGTCGGGGCATTTGTTGTGGTTTGGACGGTCGCTCTCTTGTTATGGCGCTTTGGCAAGATTGAAGAGCGTTGGCATAACACCGCGCATGCCGCGCAAATGCAACGTGGCGAGGAAAGTAACCACGCAGCAGCTGGCGTTGATTTGGGTCCAATCAAAGATGGATGGAAGATCGACTAACTCTTTTTAAGCTTGATCCGATTTTGTCCGATTGCTGCTCCCAATAAAACGATTAATGCACCAACTGGTTCATACCAAAATAGCCGTTCTTGCAGAAATACAACTCCAACTATTACAGCCACTACTGGAGTTATATAAGTAACGCTGCTGGCAATTGCGCTACCAGCGACTGCCATTATTTTAAAGTTCCAAATATATGCAAAACCACTTCCAAATATTCCTAGCGCCAACATCGCAAAGACTGGGCCAGGTCGATAAACATCTCTTGCAATTCCATCGACTAAATAGAACGGTAATAACGTCACTGCCCCTGTTGTTACTTGTGCCGCAGCGATAGATTCAGATTGCAGCTTGTGAGGTATTACGAAACGGCGAGAATAAGGGAAAGAAAATCCATAACAAGTCACTGCAGCAAGTAAAACTAGAACCGCCCATAGTGGATTATCGCCAAGCCCTTGCCACGCACCCAAAACGGTGAGTACGCCGATAAAGCCAATTCCAATACCGAGCACTTGGTAAAACTTCGGTTTCTCTTCTCGTGTGACTAACATGATTGCGATAAGAGTCATCAGTGGTGTTACGGCGTTTATTATTCCGGCCAAAATAGAAGTAACTTCAGTTTCGGCAAGCGCAAAGAGCACACCGGGAATCACATTGAGCAAAAGTGAGACCACCCAGAGATGTCCCCATAACTTGCCAGATCTCGGAAGGGCGATCTTCTTATATTTTGCCCAAAGCAAGAGCGTTACAGCACCTAAAGCACACCTGCCAAAGGCGACCCCGAATGGCGTTAAGAAATCCAGGCCCAGTTTGATGAAGATAAATGAGCATCCCCAAACAACACCAAGGGCTAGGTAGAGAGCTACCCAGTTACTTTTAGGCGAAGGAGAGGGCGAAGGCACCAAGTAATGATGACACAGTCATCCAGATCCACCAGACATTTACGATTTCTACATGCCAATGATCGTGGGCGTAGATACCAAGTCGAGAGCGGTTCCAGTTACCTAGCGAGATAAATACCGTCAGGATTAAGTGCACCATATTTAGTATGGTAATTAGGTAATAGCAAGATGCGTATGCGCCTGAGTAAAAGGTAAATGGCGCATTTGCTATCTGCATATTCTGATAAACCATCGCCACCAGCGCTGCAATAAGTGCAACTAACCCACCAAGTTTTAGCTGGGTTTGATTAGCAGCACGGACCCCGCGTAAACCAAATTGGTGAGCAAGTAAACCAAAGGCGGCAATTGCAGTTACGTACCAAGAACTGGCGCTAGAGAGCGCAACTACTGCTGGAGTATCTTCAGTTGCCTTTGGCAACCACATATCATTTACATTCTGACCTTTTAGATAGAAGAAGACGAAAAGAATGCTGAGTGCAAATGCGATATCTGCGACTAAAATTAGAATTACCCCTAGGCGGTTACGACTTCCGACAACATCAGGATGTTCGTGATGTGGATTTACATGGGTATCTAGACTCATTATTTGCTCCTTCCATATCCATACGCATCCGATGTGACAGTTGGTAGCACCTCAAAGTTTTCTAGAGGTACGGGATTGGCCACAGTCCATTCCAGGGTCTTGGCATGCCATGGATTCATTGGCGCTGCTTGACCATTTTTCCAGGAATCTATAACTGCATAAAGAAGAATCAGCATTCCGATCATGATCGTGTATGCGCCGATTGTCGTGATCAAATTGCCCTTGCTGAAAATCTCAGCATAGGCTTCAACGCGACGTGGCTGGCCTTGTAAGCCAACGAAGAACATTCCCATGAATGCCACGTTAAATCCGATTTGCGTTAACCAGAAAGCGATCCAAGATAGGCGCTTATTGATCATCTTTCCGGTCATCTTTGGGAACCAATAAATTAGCGAAGCAATAGCGCCAGTGAGACCTGCACCCATTAGCGTGTAATGGAAGTGTGCAGTAACAAACATCGAACCGTGCAAGAAAGCATCTGCTGGAACATCAGATAGATAAATTCCAGTAATTCCACCGATCATGAAATTCCATAACAGAGCAAAGATAGAAAGCGTAGGTACGGTCATCCATAGTCTGCCTCGCCATAAAGTTCCGACTAGAACCAAGAAGAGCATTCCGGTTGGTATGGAAATCAATTCAGTGGTCAACATAAATGGAGCGCTCAACAATGGGGCCCAACCACTCATATACATATGGTGCGCCCAAACCAAGATCGAAAGTCCAGAGATCCCAGCAATGCCCATAACGGCAACATTGAAACTAAAGAGTGGACGCCTCGTAAAGACTGGAGCCATTTCCATAAGTGCAGCAACGGCGGGAATTAATATTACATAAACTTCAGGGTGGCCCATGATCCAGAAGAGATTTTCATAGAGCCAGCCACTGCCACCAAGTGCTGTGTTATAGAAAGAAGTTCCTAGCGCTCGATCCATTCCTGACATTACTTGCGAAAGGAAAAATACTGGGAATGCCGGAAGGGCTAGTGCAACTGAAGCCACAATTCCATAAATAAAGATTGGAGTGCGGTTCCAAGTCATTCCACGAGCACGCATGCGAACAACTGTCGTTGTGATATTTGCACCTGCCACCATGGTTGAAATTGCAAAGATACAAATGAACATTATGTAACCATTCATGCCCAGTGGAGCTTGACCAGCTAGTGGGTTGTATGCCGACCACCCAGTTGAAATTCCACCAATAAATTGTGCCCAAATAAGCGGAATTGCTGCTGCAACTATTAGCCAAAAACTAAGTGCGTTAAGGCGAGGGAATGCCATATCGCGTGCGCCAATCATGATTGGCATTATGTAGTTTCCGAATGGCCCGGTCACCATGATGATTGTTCCAACAATCATGATAATTCCGTGTGTACCAACAATTGAGTTATAGGCCTGAGGATGAATCCATCCTCCTTCTGCTTTTCCTAAGTTAGTTCTAATAAGCATGGCGAGAATTCCGCCTATACCGAAAATCACCATGGTGATAACTAGGTATTGGATACCAACTACTTTATGGTCGGTTGTGTATCTGAAATAACGTTTTACGCCTAAATCTTTTCCGGCATAAAACATATTTTCCTCATGAGTTAAATCTTTTCCACGCAGCCAACGGAATGGGCCTATCAATGCGCCGATACCAGTCATAAAACCGATAAACCAAGCAATCATGGACAGCAAAGTGATTTTATCTTCACGGGTGAAGAGTGGTGCCGATTCAGAATCAGCAGGCAAGAGCGCCAAAGAGAGACGCCAAACAACAATTGCTGCGATTGCACCTAGTGCAAATGCCGTAAATACATTTAGCCGTTCAATTAGCGCTTTCGATTCCTTCTTGGTTGCGAGAGTAGTCATTATTCAATAGCTCCTTCTGCTGTCCAAGTGGTGTGCCCCGTATCGGGTTGGCTAGCTAACCATTTTTGATAATCAGCTTTGCTTTCCACAATTACTTTATTTTGCATATACGCGTGCAAAAGTCCGCAGAGTTCGGCGCATCTAATATCAAATGCACCGATCTCGTTTGGCGTTACAACAGTCTGCGTTATATAACCAGGATTAGCATCAATCTTTACACCCATTTGTACAACCCAGAATGAATGCTTCACATCTTTACTTGTAACATGAAATACCACAGGTTGATCAACTGGTAAGTGCAATACATTTGATCTAACACCAGTGCTGCCGGGATAGTCATAACTCCAAGCCCATTGCTGACCAGTTACATTTATATGAATTGCGTTCTTGTCGAGTAGCGCTTGATCATCCTTCTGCAGAGCAATCAATCCGACAACTAGCGCAAATAAACAGAGCAGCGCTGAAATAACTAACCACAAGGCGGTTGCACGTGGCGAGCTACTTATATTGTGATCTGCTTCTGGTGGTGGGTTATCTCCATGATGGCGGCGTTGAGAAAGCGCTTGTATTGCAAGCGCTGCAACAAATCCCGCAACTGGAGACGAGGCCCAAGTGAAGGTGGTAATCAAACTAATTACATTTTCCATCGTTTCCGAGGCAGGTTTACCCATTGCAATAACTTGAAATTTACTTGAAAAATATCCAATTAATCCAGTGAAAATAATCCAGAGGATCATGACTTGTTTTACATCTTTACGCTTCCACCATTTGCTTTGGAAGTAGTTCTGCTCTGGAGTACGAAGATCGCTCATTTCTCTCCTTAAGCCTTCACGATAAAGTGGCCGGACATATAACCCATTGCAGACATCGCATTTCCAAATCTGGCGATTGTGCCGTCACCGCATGGGAACTCACAGTTCCACACGTATTCACCTTCATCGCCTGTAATAAATGTGAAGGTTGTTTTTGTCGGATGTTGTGTGTAACCACCAGCTTCTTCGGCAGCCCCAACTTCTTCATCGATCGACATCATCAGAGGAACGCTCACAAATAATTGATCTTTCCCATCTGACATACCGTGAAGGGTAAATGTGTGGCCAACCATGTCGGTTGGAATATTGGTTATGACTGTTTCTGGAGAAGCGTTTGCTTTAGCCTTTGTGTCGTAGCTCTTAACAAATTTTGCCGTTCCGTCTACCGTTCCACGCACGTGTGCGAAGAAATCATTATTTAAAGTTTCGCCAGAGTCATATTGAAAGACTGTAATAGTCACTGCAGTATGCGGCGGAACCTGAAAGTTTGTTCCCGATGTTGCATCAGCTAAAATTTCACCATTTGGGCCACCGAGCGCATAACTAACCCAATCTGGATGTGCGCCGCCGCCTGCGCCGTGATGGCCGCCGAATCCACTATTTGGATAGACATTTAAATTCAATTTAACTTGCGGATAACTCTTTCCGTCCGCTGTGGTAAATGTGCCGGCTGCGGTTGCTTGCGTGATACCCGGATCATTTTTAGCTGCTGCAACATATGTTCCGATGCCAGCGATCACGGCGATACCGATAACTACAGTTCCGAGCGCACCAAAAACTTTCCGTTCCATCGTTCTCCTTTAGTAGCAACTACTAATCGACGGAGTATCACGGATACGTGATCTCGCTCATTGCAGGGTACGCCGAAGTTTGGTACTTAAATAGAGTTTGCTGAGTATTTCTCTACTTTTTTATTAATTTGGGGACTACCCTCATGCAATTATGGAAATGCATCAACATCAATTGAGCGTGTGGAGTTCTTGGCAAATTGCCCCAGAGATAACTTTTCCGCTTGTATTTCTCCTATTTTTCTATTTACGTAGCAAGAGTGTGACTAAAAGGCAGCGTCTCAGTTTTCTCTCAGGAATAGCAACAATTTTCGCTGTGGTTATCACCCCTGTGGGCGCAAGAGCGATCGATTATTTTTCGCTCCACATGATTCAACATATAACTCTAATGATGATCAGTGGACCACTCCTAGTAATTGGGACCCCCGATTCCTTCTCCCCTACAAACCGCATATTCAAGCTATTCACCCACCCTGTTCTCAGTTGGGTACTTTATGCAGCGCTAATGATTGGTGTGCACTTACCTGGTCCGCACAATTTCATAATGGAAAACCCGTGGGCTCACACATACCTAGAGTTGCCCCTGTATATAGCTCTGCCATACTTTTTTTACTTTAATTTACTCGATCGCAAGAACGATAATCGCAGAGTCTCGCAAGCACTTTCGGTCATTTCACTATTTTTAATGATGGTTCCCGAGACTTTAACTGGGTTCTTCATTTATGTTTCACGCAGCTCCTTATATAAAGATATGTATACCCTCGACGATCAACGAAGAGGCGGTTCTCTTATGTGGTCAGGGGCGATGATCATTGATGCAATTTGGATTGCATTGGCTGTTTACCATTGGATCAAATCTGAGGAACGCAAGTCCCTCGAGATTGATGCCGAAATAGCGGCAGAGAAACGAGCAACTGGTGTCTAACGAAGAAGAATTTCAAGCACCACAATGGGTGCAAGATGACGCCAACCCAGAAATAGTAAAAGAGGCGATCGAGTTAACCCAAAAACAAAAATATTTCTTGATCGGGACTCTCTGTACCGTGATTCCGCTCTGCCTTTTAACTGGCTGGTATGAATTTGGCCGCGCAAAAGAAGGTCATTGGCGGGCGTGGGTTTACACCTTTGAGTGGCCATTCTTTGCTGCAGTTTCAATTTACATGTATCGACGCATTATGCGCGGAGATATCCCACGTATTCCACGTCCTGATTAAGAAAATGATTTTAAATGTGGGCCCAGACGGGCTCGAACCGTCGACCCACGGATTAAAAGTCCGTTGCTCTACCGACTGAGCTATAGGCCCCACTGTAATTTGGCTAAATAACTGCCAAACACTCGCCGTATCGTAGCGGATTTTTACCGCCCTTTTGACGCTCGCATTAAGCGGTCGCGAATGGCAAGCGCTAAACCATCTCCAACAGGTTCCGTGACTACAACTGATTTGAGTCCCTGTGCATCGCCTTCGCGAAGTGCGGAATACATAAGTCTTGCAAAATCTTCTACCGAATTCGGAGCAGCCAAGCGAATTACACCGGCAGGTGTTTCTATATCTGCAAGCGCAATAAATCCTTCGCCAGAAGTTGGGGTTCTATTTAAATCAACACTCGCTTTCGGCGCGTAATGGTTTTCTAGAGAACCGCTAACTCGAATATCTGTTTCTGCTTTTGAAACTTTCAGTCCAGTCGATTCTTCAACCATTTCAATGGTGATCGCTCCTGGGCGCAAGATCCGTGGGGCATCTGATGTGCAATCAATAATTGTTGATTCAACTCCTACATTGCAGGCGCCGCCATCCAGGATTAAATCTTTTGGATCTAAATATTCACCTATCTCATCTTGAACTGCTTGGGCGGTCGTTGGCGAAACATGCCCAAAGCGATTGGCGCTTGGTGCGGCAATTCCTTTGCCGCCGATCTTTGCAAATTCAGATAAAAGTGCGAGCGCAATTACATGATCTGGGACTCGCAGCCCAACAGTTGGTTGTCCGCCGGTCACAAAATCTTCAGCAAGAAGTGAGCGTTTTAAAACTAAAGTCATCGGCCCGGGCCAGAAATCACGTGCAAGTGCAATTGCATAACTTGGTATCTCATCTGCCCAATTAGCAAGTGATTGCATCGAATGGATATGAACGATTAATGGATGATCTGCAGGGCGACCCTTCACTTTGTAAACACGAGAAACTGCATCATTATTTGTGGCATCAGCGCCCAAGCCATAAACAGTCTCGGTAGGCAATGCGACTAAACCACCAGCCTTGAGTAACTGGGCTGCTGATGCGAGCGCATCAGCGGTGCAGTTAGAGACGAATTCACCGGCGGTCATGTGCACAATTATCGCGCCTTTTTGCGAGAAGATAACCACATGGCTTCGCAAGTAAAGGTTATGCAGATAATCGCCCGTATGAACGTGGGTGGTCCTGCATTAATTGTGGCGGAATTGATGCGCGGACTGGATAAATCCGCGATTGAGCAGATTCTCGTAACTGGCTTCTGTGATGAAAATGAAGCAGATTATTTAGACAACGTGGCAAAAGATATAAAGGCAACACGTATTGCAGGCTTAGGGCGTTCTGTTTCATTAATCGCAGATCTAAAAGCCTTCTTTGGTTTGGTTTCACTAATCCGCAAATACAAACCAGATGTGATTCACACCCATACCGCTAAAGCTGGAGTCCTGGGACGTTTGGCATCTTTATTGGCGGGCCGTGGGGCGGCTCGTGTTCATACCTTCCACGGACATTTGCTGCATGGTTATTTTAGCCAGGCCATGACCCAACTAGTTATTTTGATTGAGAGACTTTTCGCTGCTCGTACCAAAGTGTTAATTGCAATCGGCAGCAAAGTTAAAGATGATTTACTTGCCGCACACATTGGTAAAGCTGATAAGTACCGAGTTTTCTTTCCGGGTCTACCTGTACCTAAGGCGATTTCCAAAGCTGATACCCAGGCTGCCCTTGGAATTAACGCGCAAACTTTATATATAACTTTCGTTGGGCGCTTAACCCAGATAAAGCGACCTGACCGATTGCTCGATGTTGCTAAAGAATGTAAGCACCGCGGGTTAGATCTGCACTTCTTGGTCGCGGGCGAAGGCGAACTCTTTGAAAGTTCTAAGGCGCGCGCAGAACGCGAAGAATTAAAGATAACTTTCTTAGGTTGGCGCAGCGATATCGCTCAGATTTTTGCCGCCAGCGATATCGCAATTTTAACTTCTGATAATGAAGGAATTCCGCTGACTTTGATTCAGGCTGCGCAGGCCGGATTGCCAATAGTTGCTACAAACGTTGGTTCTATTTCAGATATTGTCGTTAACGAAAGTACTGGGTACCTAACCCAGAAGAACGCATCAGATATGGCCGATGCGATCGAAAAGTTGGTAAGAGATGCCCAGTTGCGCAAGATTATGGGTGAGGCGGGTAGGGCGAGAGCTAACCAGTATTTCTCATTGGATCGCATGCTCAAAGATCACGCGGATTTATATCGCTCGCTCTAAATCACATAGTTTTCTCAGTTCCGCCACAGCCATATATAAATAAATAGGAGATACTTAAGCCATGACTACTAACCGATTTTATAAGTTCGCAGTTCCGGCTCTCGCTCTAACTTTGATCGCAGCGGCAACGCTGGCATCGCCCGCAAATGCGGCAACGACGACAAAGCGATATGTGACCGTTAACTCTGAAGGTGCGATCAAAGTAACTCCCGACGCCGTTCGGTTAAATGCCAATGTTTCAGTTGTGGCTGCATCGAATAAGGAAGCTCTTACTAAGACTTCAACCGCTGCTGCTGCAGTGCGGGCCGCGTTGACCAGTAATGGAATTGTTAAGGCAGATATTGCAACGCAAAGCATCACCGTTTACCCAGAATATGCCTATACACAAGAAAAGGGTTCTGTGTTAATCGGATACCGCGGTACTCAAGGTTTTGTAGTAACCATTAAAAATGCCGAGAACGCTGGAGCGGTTGTCGATGCAGTTGTTGCCGCAGGTGGAGACGCTCTGCAAATTCAAGGCGTGACACCGTTTGTTCTCGATACATCCAAGGCAACCGACTCGGCGCGTACTAATGCGGTAAACAATGCGAAAGCTAAAGCAACTTCTTACGCAAAGCTCCTTGGTGAAAAACTTGGGCGCGTTAATTACTTGATTGAAAATTCAAGTCCAGTTAGCTATCCACCAATTATGGCGTTGGGTAAAGCTGCAGATTCTGAAGCAACCGTTGTTGATTTGGGACAGCAAGATGTGACTGTTTCAATCACGATTCAGTGGGCGCTTCTCTAAAAATCGTTATTTACTGCGATTTCACGGCATCGATTTAACCGATTTTGGTTAGCGACCCTTAAACGGGTACGATTTGCGAGCCTCAAACGTCCCCATCGTCTAGGGGCCTAGGACATCGCCCTTTCACGGCGGTAACACGGGTTCGAATCCCGTTGGGGGCACGCAAGGCCGAATTTATTCGGTGTAACGGCTTTAAGGTGACATAAGAGCCACTTATGTTTTCGATCTTTAAGGCCCGGTAGCGCAGTTGGTTAGCGCGCCGCCCTGTCACGGCGGAGGTCGCGGGTTCAAGTCCCGTCCGGGTCGCGAGAATAGAGTGTCCACACACTCTATTCTTTTTATTTTTAAACAATTAAATATTGGCTCGGTAGCTCAGTTGGTACGAGCGCGCGACTGAAAATCGTGAGGTCGACAGTTCGATCCTGTCCCGAGCCACAACTTTTATAGATTTTTTAATATGGTTTATTACAGCAGTTTCGGTTCACCAATTAACTCTTCAAGTTTTACTTGGAGAGTTTTTTCATTGCTGAGGAATTAAAGCAAAGAAGATGGGGTTAGCCGGCAGAGCCTGAACCTGATGGACCTGCTTTGCGTTGCACCTGAGGTGCTCCACCGCTGCGTTGGCCACCACGAATCTTGGAACCACCTTCAGCATGCGTCTGAGTTCCAGGTGCGCCTTTTTTGCCTTTTTTCGCTTCAAGAGCTGCGAGCATTCTCGCTTTTACATCATCGTTGTTAGCCATGTGAACAGTCTACCCCTCAGATGGAATTCGTAAGAAGTAGACCAACTTAAAGAGCCATGCTGCTGCACCAATTGCCATCAATTGATAACCAGCGCTATCGGGCCAAAGGTAGATTGCTAGCGCTAGCGCGCCATAGAAGGCTGCTAAGCCCCATAAAGTAAATGCAGTTAAGCGCCTTGTTAATCCCGCGCGCACCAGGCGATGTGAAAGATGATCGGTGCCGCCTTGAAATGGTGAAATTCTGCGATAAATGCGCGAGGAGACAGCCACTGTTGTATCAAGAATCGGCACTGCCATTAGGGCAAGCGGGATTGCAAATGATTTTACTTGTGGAACTACGCCGGGACTTAGGCGAATTGTTAATACCGAGATGATGATTCCTAGAAAGAGCGCACCAGCATCACCCATATATATCTTAGCTGGGGCGCGGTTCCACATCAAGAATCCGGCAGTTGCACCAGCCGTAACGATAGCGAGTGCGCTAACCAATACTTGTTGGCGATCGTAGGCGATAAAGAATAAGAAAATGGAGATAACGGCAACGGTGCCTGCAGCTCCACCATCTAAATTATCGAAGAAGTTAATTGAGTTGCAGACACCAACTATCCATAAGACCGAGATCGCATAGTTTAAAAAAGTGTTGTTAAAGGCGACGCCCATAGTGTCTGTCGCAGTAAGAATTACCGCCACAATTATTCCAGTTGCGGTTTGTGCAATGAGGCGCGGCCAAGGTTGAAGGCCACGTAAGTCATCTATTAGCCCCATAGCTGAAATTGCCATCGCCGGAACTAAAACAAAACTCGCTAAACGAAATGTCTCCATTGTGAAATCAACTGCTAAAAGCGATCCGTAAGAAGCACCTACTACGCCAATTGCGATCGCGACCCCGCCTAAATAAGGAACCGGTTCTTTCTGCACTTTGCGCGCAATATTTGGAGCATCAACTGCGCCTATCCGCAAAGCTAGCTTGCGCATCAGCGGAGTAAGTGCGCCAACAAAGGCGAATGTGAGCGCGCCTAGCAAGATGAATTGCAGAACAGAAAATTCCATAAATAATTTACTTGGTCTCGCTCTTAAAGTAATTGTTTCGCAAATCATCGACTTCAGATTTACGGAAGCGGCGATGTCCACCCAGCGTGCGAATCGAGGTTAGCTTTCCTGCTTTAGCCCAACGAGTAACTGTCTTGGGATCTACGCCAAATAACTCAGCGACTTCGCGAGGAGTAAGCAAGACTTCTGCAGCGGGTATGCGGTTCATAGCGCTCCTATTTCAAAATCCTTAGATGTCCGTTTTGTAACGAGTGTCGGAAGTATCCGCCAAAGTGAGCGCAAATAGCAAGAGCTAAATTGCAGATTCAAAGCCCTGAACGATCCGCCAACGTGAAACTAAGCGTTCATATCCCTGGCCAGCCATCTGACCATCGCCGGCGGCAAGACCAGATAGCGATAAGAGAATATCTTCTACTGAAGTATCAGCTTCCAAACCTTCTTCGCCAGCTAAGCGAAGTCCATGATCTAAGTAATTTGCTAACCCACCGTAATCGAGTTCAACGAGTGATTTATTGTGAAACATATCTAGCCATTCCAGCAAGTGCTCGAGTTCTGCTTCCACCGAACCTTCACCAAATGCATTTCGCACAGTTTGATGTGCAACCTCGGTGCGCGCTTTGGCATCTGCAATTGTCGCTCGCATAATGCAGAACAAACCATCTTCATTTTCGCCACGGATTCGTTCTTCTGCCATAAAGAGCGAGAACCAACGCGGAGGTATGACCCAATTCTCGGTCCAAATATGTGGGACGCGATCTTCCATTAAATCAACGCCCGCAGTAATTACATCTTCTAAAGATTGCGGAATAAAGAATGGGGTAACTGATGAAGGAAGTGTCTCTTTGAAATCATCAAGTGCTGCCCAACAACGCGTCGCCGTCGACCAAGGTGAAACATAACGGAGGCCATCGATATCTAAAATGTGTGCGCCATCGGGTCGGCCGGCCGGTGGTTCGGGAAAAACTAACCGGCGCAGCGCTAACTCTTGTTCGGTGCGCTTTGAATTTTCATCCGCACTTAAGCTTTGCCAACGCAGTCGATCTGCAGGTTCAAAAGCAGAAAGTGGTTCGTAGATTCGAAGTGATGCTACGTAAGGAGTTGGTCTCACAGCAATTAACTTACACGTGAGAAATTAAGCACGCGGGATGTAATTACCCTCAGCAAATGGGTCATCATCATCGCGAGATTTATTGGATGAATCCTCGCCATGGAGTTCTTTGGCTAGACGATCAAGGTCCATCTCTTGTGAGTTGTACTTGAGATCTCTTGCTACTTTTGTCTGCTTAGCTTTTGCACGGCCGCGACCCATAGGGCGACCTCCTTACCAAAGTTATTTTCGTCAAGACGCGTAGGTTATCGCGTCAGGTAGTTACCTTCCAAAGTAGCCGCACCTGGGCCACTTTGAGCGTGAATTGAGCCTGCCACCCACGCCGCCATCCCCCGCGCCGCCAAAGATCTGATGGCCAGGTCAGCGATCGCAGGGTCCACGATGGCGACCATTCCGATACCGCAATTCCAGGTGCGCTCCATATCCGCTTGTGGCACCGCGGCAATTTCGGCCATAAATTTCATTTCAGCAGGAAGCGCCCAAGTTGTTCGATCGTACTTTGCAATCAAACCATCTGGAATCACTCTTGCGGTGTTATCCGCTAAACCGCCGCCGGTGATATGTGAAAAGGTGCGAAGATTTTCTGGTTGCGCCTTAATTAAGGCAAGACAATCCAGCGTGTAAATCTCAGTAGGAGTTAAAAGAATTTCACCGAGCGTCTGTGAAAAGCCTTCATACTTCTTCTGCAAATCTAACTTTTGCGCAGCCAAGATATGGCGTACCAATGAATATCCATTGGCATGGAATCCACTGGAAGGCATTGCAATAATCGTATCGCCAGCCTTTACGCGATGAGATCCCAATTGTTTTTCGGCATCGACAACACCTGTTGCAGCTCCAGCGATATCGAATTCATCTTCCTTAAGCAAACCCGGGTGTTCAGCAGTCTCGCCACCGATTAATGCGGTGTTTGCTTTTTCGCATCCGCGCGCAATTCCTTTTACGATATCGGCAATTCGCTCTGGAATAACTTTTCCAACGGCAATGTAATCAGTCATAAATAAAGGTTCTGCACCGCAAACAACTAGATCATCAACAACCATTGCAACTAAATCTTCGCCGATAGTGTCGTAAATTCCCATCTGCCGAGCAATCTCAGTTTTAGTTCCCACACCATCTGTAGAAGTTGCTAGTAGTGGTTTGTTCATTTTCTTCAGCGCACTGGCATCGAATAGCCCCGCAAATCCACCAATGCCGCCCATTACTTCTGGCCGCGATGCTTTGGCGATTGATGCTTTCATTAATTCAACGGCGCGATCTCCGGCATCGATATCGACGCCCGCATCTTTATATGTGCTCATGACTCTTCACTGTTTCGGTGATCTCTAGGCGCATCTTTCCTTCTGACATATCTGTGGGCACTGAAATCGGATATTTGCCGGTAAAACAAGCGGTGCAGAGCTTTTCTTCGGCAATTGTGGTTGCTGCGATTAAGCCTTCCAGCGATACATAGTTAAGGGAATCAGCGCCGATAGAACGGCGAATTTCTTCAACTTCTAAACCGCTGGCGATTAACTCAGCGCGAGATGCAAAATCAATACCGTAATAACACGGCCATTCAACCGGTGGGCTGGAAATTCGCACGTGAATCTCTTTGGCGCCGGCCTCGCGCAACATGCGCACGATTGCGCGTTGGGTATTTCCGCGGACAATTGAGTCATCCACAACAATAATTCTCTTGCCTTCGATAATTTCGCGAAGTGGGTTTAGCTTCAGCCGAATACCAAGCTGGCGGATCGTTTGGGAAGGTTGAATAAATGTGCGGCCAACATAAGAATTTTTAACTAGCCCGAGGCCGTAAGGAATTCCAGATTGTTGTGCATAACCAATCGCGGCAGGTGTTCCTGATTCCGGCACCGGGATTACTAAATCTGCTTCGACCGGCGCTTCAATCGCTAAACGTTTTCCGATACGAACTCGCGTTGCGTGGACTCCTTGTCCAGCGATAGTTGTATCCGGACGAGCCAAGTAAACGTATTCAAAGAGGCAGCCCTTTGGATCTGCCTTCGCCCACATTTGCGAACGTATTCCATCTTCGTTTATCGCTAAGAATTCGCCAGGTTCAACTTCGCGCACAAATGCGGCACCGATGATATCTAGCGCGGCAGTTTCAGATGCGACCACCCAACCGCGTTCTAACTTTCCAATTACAAGGGGGCGAACACCATGGCGATCGCGCGCGGCATATAAAGTCTTCTCATCCATAAAGACAAGCGAGAAAGCGCCTTCTAACTTTGGCAGAACTGCAATTGCGCTAGCTTCTACGTTCTTTTCGTCCTGCAGCCCAATTAGCGCAGTCATAATTTCAGTATCTGTCGTTGCCCCGCGACCGTTCTTGGTGGAATCACCTTCCAGTTTCTGAACCATCTCGGCGAGGTCTCCGGTATTAGTTAAATTTCCATTGTGGGCTAGCGCCAAAGTGCCGTATTTAGTGGGTCTTAGCGTTGGTTGGGCATTTACCCAAGTGCTGGAACCTGTGGTGCTGTAACGACAATGGCCGATCGCTAAATCACCAGTCAAAGATGCTAAATCTGTTTCAGTGAAGACTTGCGAAACTAAACCCATATCTTTGTAAATTAAAATTCGCTCGCCATCACTTGCTGCAATTCCCGCTGACTCTTGGCCGCGATGCTGAAGTGCATATAGGCCGTAGAAAGTTAACTTGGCAACTTCTTCACTTGGCGCCCATACTCCGAAAACTCCACAAGCATCTTGGGGCGCTTTATCGTCATCTAAGACGTTGTGATTTAGTAAACCATCGGGGCGGCGCGTCATGGCTTAATCCTAATCGGCAAAAGTTCTGTTAAATCAGCACGCGCACCCGACGCGTTTATATCTCCAGCCGACATCGCATCAGCCCAAGTGCGCTCACCTCTGGCAAGTGCCAACCAAGTTTCAGCGTTCATCTCGATTACATTCGCCGGAGTCCCGCGGGTATGGGTTGGGCCTTCACCACATTGGACTGCCGCATAAGGCGGTATACGTACTTCGATTGCTCGTCCAGGTGAGCGAGCAACGAGCGCAGCAAGAGTTTGCTTCACTTCTTCGAGTACTTGCGGATCGCGCATCATCATCCAAATAACCTTGGGAAAGTTTCAGTGTGCGATTTGCGCAGTTCGGTCAGTGGAATATCTGCACCATTGATTACTAGGCTAGAACCACCCGAAGTTCCAATTTTCGTGGCTGCAATCTCCTGTTTAATTGCTAAAGCAAGTAACGCATCTACCTTTGCAGGTTCTACTGCGACAACAACTCGTCCCGGTGATTCTGAAATCAGAGTGGTACCAACATTTTCAATATTGATATTCGCACCAACGTTGTTGCGCAGCACCATTTCAGTAAGCGTCGCACTAAGTCCACCTTGGCTTAAATCGTGTGCTGCTGTAAAAATTTGTGAAGTACGCCCTGCAACCAGCAGATCAATTAGCCGCATTTCGCGCTGTAAATCAGCGATCGGCGCCTTCCCACCGCGTTGGCCGTGCATATATGCCCATTCGCTGCCGGCGAGATCATCTGCAGTATCACCAAGTAGATATAGTTCAAGGCCAGCACGATCAAAACTCATTGGTGTTCGCGTGCGCACATCAACGATTACACCAAGTACTCCGATTACAGGTGTTGGCAAGATCGCAACCGAACCAGTTTGATTGTAGAAAGAGACATTTCCACCAGTAACTGGCAGGCCCATCTCTAAGCAGCCATCTGCAAGTCCGCGCACAGATTCCGCAAATTGCCACATCACGCCCGGATCTTCAGGAGAACCAAAGTTAAGACAGTTGGTAACAGCAAGTGGTTTTGCACCAGCGGTTGCAATGTTGCGCGCCGCTTCGGCAAGCGCCAACTTCGCACCTTCATAAGGATTTAAATAAGACCAGTTAGCGTTGGCATCAGTCGCTATCGCAACACCTAAATTTGTTTTCTCATCAATACGCACCATTCCGGAATCATCTGGCTGCGATTGAATAGTGTTTCCCTGAACATATCGATCGTATTGCGATGTAACCCAAGATTTGTCTGCCAGATTTGGTGTTGCAGCTAATTTAAGAACGGTTTCCTTAATTTGCTCTGCAGTCTCTGGGCGCGGAACGCTTATAACTTCAGCATTAACGCGATCCACATATTCCGGTTTCGCCAATGGGCGGTTGTATACGGGACCATCGTGCGCCACTGTGCGCGGTGGAACATCAACTATTAACTCGCCATGCCAAGTTATTTCTAACCGTTCGCCATCGGTGACTTCACCAATAACTGTGACTGTCACATCCCACTTTTTACAGATTTCTAAGAAACGATCAATATTCTTTGGTTCCACAATCGCACACATGCGCTCTTGCGATTCAGACATCAGGATTTCTTCTGGAGATAGGGTCGCATCGCGCAACGGAACTCGGTCGAGTTCTACCTTCATTCCACCACTGCCGCCTGAAGCAAGTTCGCTAGTGGCGCAAGATAAGCCTGCCCCGCCAAGGTCTTGGATGCCTATAACTAGATCTTCCGCAAATATTTCAAGCGAACACTCAATTAAAACCTTTTCAACAAATGGATCGCCGACTTGCACTGCTGGTCGCTTGGCAGGACCGGTTGCATCAAATGTTTCAGAGGCTAAAACGGAGACTCCACCGATGCCATCTCCGCCAGTTTTAGCGCCATATAGAACTACTAGATTTCCTGCGCCTGCAGCTTTTGCAAGTTTAATATCGCTATGTTTCATAACGCCAACGCATAAAGCATTTACTAGTGGATTGCCGATGTAAGTCTCATCGAATACAACTTCGCCACCAATATTAGGTAGACCTAAACAATTTCCATATCCACCAACGCCAGCGATGATTCCTGGCAGAACGCGACGGGTATCTGCCGCATCTGCTGGACCAAAGCGAAGTGGATCCATTACCGCAATCGGGCGCGCACCCATCGTTAAAATATCGCGAACGATTCCACCTACACCGGTTGCTGCGCCTTGGTATGGCTCAATGAAGGATGGATGGTTATGTGATTCGATTTTAAAGGTAACTGCATATCCCTGACCAACATCGACAACGCCGGCATTTTCACCAATACCAACTAAGAGCGCATCAGTCTTCACCGCCTTATCACCAAATTGTTTTAAATGAACTTTGGAAGATTTATAAGAACAATGTTCTGACCACATCACTGAATACATCGCTAACTCTGAAGATGTAGGTCGACGACCTAAAATTTCTTTAATTCGCGCGTATTCATCGCCTTTAAGTCCGAGCTCTGCAAATGGCTGATTTGTATCAGGGTTTGCTTGGGCAATTGCAACAGTGTCTAGCGCCATTACTTCACCATCGCATTTAGTACAGATGTGAAGAAAGCTAAACCATCTGCGGTTGGTCCAGTTAAAGGATCGATGGCGTGCTCAGGGTGAGGCATTAAGCCGACGACATTGCCGCGTTCATTGGTAATTCCGGCGATTTTGTTGCGTGAACCGTTGGGGTTTTCGCCTACATAACGGGCGATTATGCGACCTTCACTTTCTAAAGCAGCCAACGTTGCGTCGTCGCATTGGAAAGATCCTTCGCCATTTTTTAGCGGGATGACAATCTCTTGACCAACTTTGAAGGAAGTAGTCCATGCTGTCTGGTTATTTGTAATCTCTAATTTCTGATCACGGCAGAGAAAATGTAGCTCGTGATTTCGCGTAAGTGCACCAGGCAGCAAGTGAGCTTCGCAAAGTACTTGGAATCCATTACAGATACCGAGGAGAGGCATGCCACCATTTGCGGCATCAATAATCTTCTCCATCACTGGAGCAAAACGTGAAATTGCACCACAGCGCAGATAATCGCCGTAGGAAAAACCGCCGGGCAAGATAACCGCGTCTACACCTTTTAAATCTGCATCGTTATGCCAGAGTGAAATTGCAGTTGCTCCCGCATGAGTTGCGGCGCGAGCAGCATCACGATCATCGAGCGTGCCCGGGAAAGTTACTACGCCAACTTTCATTTACTTCTCAACTCGAACTGTAAAGGTTTCGATTACGGGATTGGCAAGGAGTTTTTCTGCAGCTTTTTCAACTTCAGCAAGTTGCGCTGGGGTCGGATCGCCATCTACTTCAATTTCAAAACGTTTGCCTTGACGCACGCTCTTAGCAAAGGTGAAGCCGAGTCGGGGCAGTGCAGCAGAAACTGCGACTCCTTGTGGGTCGAGAATTTCAGGCTTTAACATCACATCGACCACGATCTTTGCCATTATCTGCTCCCTTAGTTTCTTAAAACTTCATACCTGTAATGCGGAAATATGCTTCTTCATATCGCGCTGCAGTCTTTTCGATTATCTCTGCAGGCAATTCTGGCGGCGGGCTCTTCTTATCCCAGCCACTGGCGGTAAGAAAATCTCTTACAAATTGTTTATCAAATGAGGCTGGTGCGCTACCTGGAACCCAAGAGGCAGCCTCCCAAAAACGAGAAGAATCAGGCGTGAGCACCTCATCGCCCAGGGTAATAACACCTTTTGCATCGCGGCCAAATTCAAATTTTGTATCGGCCAAGATAATTCCACGGCTGGCGGCAAACTCTGCAGCGGTGTTGTAAAGATTAATTGTTAGATCGCGCAGTTCTTCTGCATTTTCGGCTCCGACGACTTTGGCTGCAGTTTCAAAATCAATATTTATATCGTGATCGCCGATTTCTGCCTTAGTAGCTGGCGTGAAAATTGTTGCTGGTAATTGCGAGCCATCTAATAATCCTGCTGGCAATGAATTTCCGCAAACGGCTTGATTGGTTTTATATTCAGTAAGTCCACTGCCGGTTAAGTACCCTCGAGCGACGCATTCAATAGCGAACATATCTAGTGGTTTTACAATTACTGCACGATCGCTTACTTGATTTGGTACTTCATCGCTAACAATGTGGTTGGGAACGATATCTTCTAATAACTCAAACCAAAATAATGAAAGTTGGGTAAGGATTGCTCCCTTGTTGGGAATTTCTGAAGGAAGCACCCAATCAAATGCTGATATGCGATCTGATGCAACTAGCAAGATTTCATTTTCAGAATTGGTATAAAGATCGCGAACTTTTCCGGTGCGCAGATGCTGCCAACCATTTATGGATGGTGCTGGCGGTGCGCCAGCCGAACCGAAGCCGCTCACCTGATGGAGCGTGGTTTGTACTGCGCTGCGGCAGGGTGCGCGGATGTAATCGCATCGATGCGATCTACAACTCGAGCAATTTGTTGGCGAGCATCGCCAGTAAATTCAATTGGTTGGCTAATCAGCGCATCAAGTGCTTTGCGATCTAAAGGCAAGCGCGTATCTGCAGCGAGTGCATCAAGCAGAGTGTTGGCTTTACCTTCGCGCATTGCAAGCGCCGCTTTAACTGCATGCTCTTTGATAACTTCGTGAGCAACTTCGCGTCCAACGCCTGCTTTAACCGAGGCCATCAATATTTTCGTTGTGGCAAGGAATGGGAGATAGCGATCTAATTCAGCTTGAATTACCGCAGGAAATGCTCCAAATTCATTTAATACCGTCAAAGTGGTTTCAAGTAGGCCATCAATTGCGTAAAAAGCATCGGGCAAAGCGACGCGGCGCACAACGCTGCACGAAACATCGCCTTCATTCCATTGATCGCCAGCAAGTTCAGAAACCATTGAGGCGTAACCACGCAAAATGACGCTTAGCCCATTGATTCGTTCGCAAGAGCGAGTATTCATCTTGTGAGGCATTGCAGATGAACCAACTTGGCCGTCCTTAAATCCTTCGGTGACGAGTTCGGCGCCGGCCATTAAGCGAATTGATGTGGCTAGCGACGAAGGACTAGCTGCTAACTGAACCAAAGTAGTTACAACATCGTAATCAAATGAGCGTGGGTAGATCTGGCCAGTTGAATCTAGAACTCGATTAAATCCGAGATCGTTGGCGATCTCTATTTCTAAAGCTTGATGAGATTTTGAAGAACCGAGAAGATCAATTGAATCTTGTGAGGTTCCGACGGGTCCCTTTATGCCACGCATTGGATAGCGATCTTGCAGTGAGGCTAAACGTTCGTAGGCAAAGAGAAGTTCTTCGGCGGCAGATGCAAACCGCTTACCTAAAGTTGTGATCTGTGCTGGCACGTTGTGGGATCTTCCTGCGATTGGTTGGGCGGAATATTGCGCTGCCTTTTCACCAAGTTGGGCTAGGACTGCGACAACTTTTCCGTGCACAATTTCTAGCCCATTTTTAATCTGAAGCGCTTCAATATTTTCAGTTAAATCGCGGCTAGTCATTCCTGCATGAATAGCTTCGTGGCCAGCGAGTGCGTTGAACTCTTCGATACGAGCTTTCACATCGTGGCGCGTAGCCATTTCGCGCGCATCAATCGATGCTAGATCTACCTTATTAAGAACCTTCTCATAATCTGCAATAACTGAATCTGCAATTGTGTGACCCAACTTGTTTTGCGCACGAGCCACAGCTAGCCATAACCGGCGTTCTGCAATGATTTTCTCTTCAGGCGAGAAGATGGCGCGCATTGCCTTTGATGCATAACGATCTGCAAGGACGCTCACTGGCTTATTCTCCCCCATTTAATTGCCCTTCTCAGCGACCGACGCATTTAGCGCGATATCGCTGCGATAGAAAGATCCGGAAAGTTCAATTTGTGAGATTGCGCGATATGCGCGGTCGCGGGCTTGCGTTAAATCTTCACCAATTCCGGTGACAGTCATTACGCGGCCACCGGTTGAGACTAGGGATTCACCGTTTTGCGATGTACCGGCGTGGAAAATTTGGGTATCTGCGATAGCAGGAATCTTAGTAATCACGCCATTTACCTGCGGTGCATCTGGGTAGCCAGGTGCGGCCAATACAACTGTCACGGCACTTTCATCTCGCCAGTCGAGAGCGACATCATCTAGCGAATCAGTTGCAGCTTTATATAAAAGAGTAGCCAGAGGTGTCTTCAAGCGGGGAATTAAAACTTGTGTTTCAGGATCACCAAAGCGCGCATTAAATTCAATTACGCGCAGTCCAAGATCAGTCAGTGCAAGTCCAGCATAAAGAAGCCCCACAAAAGGAGTGCCGCGCGCCGCCATTTCTGCGACAACCGGTGCCAAAACTTTCTCGTATGTTTCTTCCATTATTTCATCTGGAGCCCACGGAAGTGGTGAGTACGCACCCATGCCGCCTGTATTCGGACCTTTATCAAAATCAAATGCGCGTTTAAAATCTTGGGCAGGTTGCATCGGCAAAATATTGCGGCCATCTGAAATTCCAAAGAGAGAAATTTCTGGGCCATCTAAATACTCTTCAATGACTACGCGCTTGCAAGAGAGCGCATGTTGTAACGCAATGGCGCGATCATCAGTGACGACTACGCCTTTACCCGCAGCTAAACCATCATCTTTAACAACGTAAGGAGCGCCAAATGTGTCGAGTGATTTCTCAATCTCTTCTTTGTTCTCGCAGGTGTAACTGCGGGCAGTTGGCACACCGGCATCGCGCATAACCCCTTTAGCAAAGTGCTTAGAACCTTCTAGTTGCGCAGCCGCTTTCGATGGACCAAAGGTTGCAATTCCTGCCGCGCGAAGTAAGTCAGCAACGCCATTTACTAGCGGAACTTCTGGCCCGATGACAACTAAATCAACTTTTAACTCTTTAGCCAGCGTAAGAATTGCGGCGTTATCGGTGACGACAACCAAATGGTTTGTAGCAATCTGCGCAGTGCCGGGATTTCCTGGAGCGCAATGCAATTCAGTACAAGCTGGATCTGCTTGTAGTCCTAGTGCGAGTGCGTGTTCACGACCGCCGCTTCCGACTAGGAGGATTTTCATTTTTTAAATGAAATCCTTTACGACAATTGTTTGGTCGCGCCCGGGCCCGACTCCGATGGCGCTCATTGGTGCGCCTGAGATCTTTTCTAAGAATGAGATGTAATCCTGCGCATTCTTTGGCAGATCACTAATTTTGCGCGCCTTAGAAATATCTTCACTCCAGCCCGGCAAGTATTCGTAAATTGGTTTGGCGTGGTGGAAATCAGATTGTGAAGCGGGAAGTTCTTCTACGCGCTTGCCATCAATATCGTAAGCAACGCAAACTGGAATCTCTTTCCAACCAGTTAAGACATCCAATTTTGTTAAGAAGAAATCGGTAAGTCCATTTACGCGAACTGCATAACGCGCGATCGGTGCGTCATACCAACCGCAGCGACGAGCACGCCCTGTTGTTACACCGATTTCGCCACCAATAGTGCGCAGCTTTTCCCCATCTTCATCTAAGAGTTCTGTCGGAAATGGGCCAGATCCAACGCGAGTTGTGTAAGCCTTAACGATTCCGATTACGCGATCAATCTTGGTTGGGCCAATTCCAGAACCAGTGCAGGCGCCACCCGCAGTTGGGTTTGATGAGGTAACGAATGGATAAGTACCGTGATCAACGTCAAGGAGCGTGCCTTGTGAGCCTTCTAGCAATACACGCTTGCCCGCTTTTAACGCTTGATCAAGTAATAAAACTGTATCGGCAACATATGGACGCAGTATTTCAGCATATGCGAGGTATTCATCTAATACTTCTTCAACTTCAATATTTTTGCGGTTAAAGACCTTGATAAGTACTTGGTTCTTATCGCGAAGCGCGCCTTCAATCTTCTGGCGCAGAATTGAAGGATCAAATAAATCTTGTACGCGGATTCCGATGCGATTGATCTTGTCGGCATATGCCGGACCAATACCGCGACCTGTTGTGCCGATCTTTGATTTACCCAAGAAACGCTCTGAAACTTTATCGATGGTGCGGTGATAAGGCGTAATTAAATGCGCGTTAGTTGAGATTACTAACTTTGAACAATCGATACCGCGCTCGGTTAAGCCGCGAATTTCTTCTAGCAATACACCTGGATCGATCACAACTCCATTACCAATAACTGGAATAACGTTGGGGCTTAAAATTCCAGATGGCAGCAAGTGAAGTGCATACTTTTGATCACCAATGACCACGGTGTGGCCCGCGTTGTTTCCGCCTTGATAGCGGACAACGTAATCAACGCGGTCACCGAGAATATCTGTGGCTTTACCCTTGCCTTCGTCGCCCCATTGAGCTCCAAGCAAAACTAACGCTGGCATAGCAAAACCTCTCCAGAGATTGGTATGAGTGAGTAGTTACTTCTTAAGTGATGTTCCGGTGGAACGCAGATCTGCGCAAGCGTGTACAACGCGTGCCGCCATCCCTGCTTCAGCAGCTTTGCCCCACGCACGTGGATCGTAAGCCTTCTTATTTCCAACTTCGCCGTCGATCTTTAACACGCCGTCGTAGTTCTTGAGCATGTGATCAACGACTGGGCGAGTAAATGCATATTGAGTATCAGTATCGATGTTCATCTTGATTACACCGTAATCAAGTGAGTCGCGGATTTCAGAGAGAAGTGAGCCTGAACCACCGTGGAAAACCAAGTCCATTGGCTTACTTCCTGCGGCAAGGCCCTTCTTTGCGACAACGGCATCTTGAAGTGTCTGCAAAATCTTTGGCTGCAAGACAACGTTGCCTGGCTTGTAAACACCGTGGACGTTTCCGAATGTTGCGGCGACCATATAACGACCACGTTCTCCGAGTCCAAGAGTTTCAATTGTCATCAAGGCATCTTCTGGAGTTGAGTACAACTTCGCATCGTGCTTTGCTTCAACGCCATCTTCTTCGCCACCGACAACTCCGATTTCGATTTCTAGAATTGTGCGAGCAGCAACAGATTTAGTAAGGAGTTCATCTGCAATCTTCATATTTTCATTCATATCAACAGCTGAGCCATCCCACATATGTGAGTTAAATAGCGGTGCTTGGCCATTCTTGATGCGCTGTGCGCCGATTTCTAGAAGTGGACGCATATAGCCATCGAGCTTTTCAGCTGGGCAGTGATCGGTGTGGATCGCAATATTTACATTGTAATTTTTAGCAACAACGTGTGCGAACTCGGCGAGCGCAACAGCGCCATCGACCATGTTCTTAACTGTTGAGCCAGATGCGTATTCCGCACCGCCCCAAGAAAATTGGATAATTCCATCTGATTCAGCTTCGGCGAAACCACGAAGCGCTGCGATCAGGGTTTGTGATGATGAAACGTTGATTGCGGGATATGCGAATGCGCCAGCTTTAGCGCGATCCAACATTTCCGCATAAATTTCAGGGGTTGCAATGGCCATGATGACTCCAAAATATCTCGGGCGTAATCCCTGACCGAGCGCTTCATTGGGCCGCATTCAGGCTTACGCCTAATCCAACCACCTTCGCAGGCGGATGAAAAATCGCCATTCCCAATACGCGTAGAAAATGGCGACCTTTCGTCCGTTTTGCCCCCGCTTATCGATTGTTATAGATGGCTACGGATGGAGCAATTTCTGCAGGAAGGCGATCAAGCCGGCCAAGAGCGCTGGACTGCTGATGATCTTGAGAAGCAGCGCAATAAACGATGTATACATATTTTCCTTTCTTTCTCATTTACTAGTTCGAAGGCGGGGATCTTGCCCCATATCTCGTATGCCACACCCCGAAAGCCTTCCGCCTGTTGATATTGACGGGTAATCTGCAGAGTTATGAGTTCAGAGAAAATCGGCGATTCAATTGAAAATCTTTCGCAGGAGAACCGGCTCTTTCCACCGAGCCCCGCATTTGCGGCGCAAGCCAATGCAAAAGCTGATTTATATACACACGCCGATAAAGATCGTTTAGCTTTCTGGGAAGAACAAGCGCGAGAGCTAACTTGGGATAAGACCTGGGATCGAGTTTTGGAATGGGATTCGCCATACGCAAAATGGTTTGGCGGCGGAAAGATAAATGCTTCGGTAAATGCACTTGATCGCCATGTCGCAGCCGGTCGCGGAGAACGTATCGCTTTTCATTTTGAAGGCGAACCTGGAGATACTCGCACAATTACTTATTCGCAGATGCTCGATGATGTCTCGCAAGCAGCGCATGCTTTATCAGAACTCGGAATCAGCGCCGGTGATCGTGTAGCAATTTATATGCCGATGATTCCAGAAGCTGCTGTTGCAATGTTGGCTTGTGCGCGAATCGGCGCAGTTCATTCAGTTGTCTTCGGTGGCTTTTCGGCAGATGCTCTTTTATCTCGCATCCAAGATGCCGATGCGAAGTTGGTAATTACTGCAGATGGTGGTTTCCGCAAGGGTGCAGCATTTGCGCTAAAGCCAGCAGTTGATGAAGCGCTAAAAGGTAAGCACAACGTTGCAAAGGTGCTGGTCGTAAAGCGCACCAATCAGGAAACTGCGTGGAACGCAGACCGTGATATCTGGTGGCACGAAATTGTGGGCCGCCAAAGTAAGTCCCATACCCCTGAATTCTTTGAAAGTGAGCATCCACTCTTTATTCTCTATACCTCTGGAACAACTGCAAAACCAAAGGGAATTTTCCACACAACTGGCGGTTATTTAACCCAAGCGGCCTACACCCATCGCGTGGTCTTCGATATCAAGCCAGAGACTGATATTTACTGGTGCACCGCAGATGTGGGTTGGATTACTGGCCATTCTTATGTGGTTTATGGACCGTTAATTAATGGCGCTACACAGGTTATGTATGAAGGAACTCCGGATACACCGCACAAAGGACGTCTCTTTGAAATAATTGCAAAGTATGGAGTAACTATTTTGTACACTGCTCCAACTTTGATTCGCACTTGGATGAAATGGGGAGATGAATTCCCACAAGCTCACAATTTATCTTCCTTGCGATTACTTGGTTCAGTTGGTGAACCAATTAATCCCGAAGCTTGGATGTGGTACCGCGAAGTTATCGGTGCAAATAATTGTCCGATTGTTGACACCTGGTGGCAGACCGAAACTGGCGCAATTATGATTTCGCCTCTGCCTGGTGTTACTGCAACCAAACCAGGATCTGCAATGAAAGCGATTCCGGGGATCAGCGCAAAAGTCGTTGACGATAAAGGTGTCGCAGTTCCAAATGGACATGGCGGTTTCTTAATCTTGGATCAACCATGGCCGTCGATGTTACGTGGCGTCTGGGGCGAAGATGAGCGTTACAAAGAAACATACTGGTCTCGCTTTAAAGGAATTTACTTTGCCGGTGATGGTGCCAAGTTAGATGACGATGGCGCTGTTTGGTTGATGGGTCGCGTTGACGATGTTATGAACGTTTCTGGCCACCGTATTTCAACTACTGAAGTTGAATCAGCTTTGGTCTCACACGCAGCAGTTGCAGAAGCAGCCGTCGTTGGCGCAGCAGATGAGATGACCGGTCAAGGCATTGTCGCTTTCGTTATCTTGCGCGGTGGAATTCCGAATGTAGGTGGCGAAGAGTTAGTTAAAGAGCTGCGCGCTCACGTGACTAAAGAAATTGGGGCTATTGCACGTCCGCGCCAGATTATGGTCGTTGCTGAACTTCCCAAGACCCGCAGCGGAAAAATTATGCGCCGTTTATTAAAAGATGTTGCCGAAAATCGTGCTGTTGGCGATGCCACGACGTTGGCTGATCCGAATGTAATGAAGTTAATTTCCGAAGGGTTAAATAGCTCTAAAGACGAAGATTGAGAAACTCGGCTTTTACCCAGTCATTTGCTTGGGTTATCAGCTGAGGAATATAAGGCTGCACTTTTGGCAAAATTCGGCTGGTGGAGACTTGGTTCTGCACCGACTCCCACGGTGACCAGAGTAAAACGGTAGCGATCAAATAAAGCACGATTACAGTGCGAATAACTTCTAAAGCAGAACCTGCCAGAGAATCTAAAAACGCAAGTGGGCCACGAACAACTGTCGCGCGCAATCCTTTGGCAAGTGCGCCACCAGCAAATGATCCAGCGCTTGCGCTGGCAACAATTGCGATAATTACAAAACCAATTCGTTTAATATCCAACGTCCAGTCGTGTGAAATCTTTAGCGCAAAATAGATGCCAAGTAATCCACCGGCGATGTAGCCAACAAATTTAAAGATCGTTCTGATAAAGCCATTTTTATAGCCGATAAAACCTGAAATCAGTACGGCTAAAACGATAACAATGTCTATGGCCATTAAATCTTCACTCCTAAATACTGCTCGGTTAGCGTTGCAAGTTCATCAGCAGATTTTATAACGCCAATCTTTTTAAAGACTGCCTTGCCGGATGCATCTATAAACCAGGTTACTGGAACTCCCATACCAAAGTAGCCCCTCGTTTTATTATCACGGTCATAATAATTAGGCCAAGTCATGCCATGTTTTACGATAAATCTTTGAGAATTTGCCGGCGCCGCTTCTTCAACTGCAACGCCCACCAGCTGCACTTTTCCCTTGGCTTTGCTGTAAAAACTGACAAATTCGGGCATCTCATCTAAGCAAGTTGTGCACCAAGATCCCCAAACATTTAAAATCATTGGCCCGCGCAGTGATTCAAGGATCGCACCCGGTGAACCATCCACACATTCGAGAGCAATACCTTCTACTAGGGAATTATCTGTGGTCACCGATCCGCAAGATATTACTTCGCCGGTCTGTGCGACTGGATCTGAGTTAGAACAACCAGATAGGAGAAGTGCAAAAACAATAAAAAGAACCTTCTTCATCGGAAATCCGCATCGCTTTTAACTAAGAGCAGCGCCTTCGCTTTATCCATTTCGCCAATGCCAACCGATGGGCAGATCTTTGCAACTGGACATGCGCCACACGCCGGTTTGCGTGAATGGCAGATACGCCGGCCATGCCAGATCATCCGTTGTGACAAGTTGGTCCATTCCTTTTGAGGTATTAACTCTCCCACTTCAAATTCAACTTTTACGGGATCTTGCGAATTACTCCACTCAAATCTGCGGGATAACCTTCCAAAATGGGTATCGACGGTAATTCCTGGAATATCAAAGGCATGGCCCAGCACGACATTTGCAGTTTTACGTCCAACCCCCGGCAAGGTAATCAACTCTTCTAAAGTCTGCGGAACTTGGCTATCAAAATCTTCGATGATTTTTATCGCAAGCCCCTTGATGTGGCGCGCTTTTGCGCGAAAAAAACCTGTTGTGTAAATCAGATCTTCGATATCTGCCAACGGTGCCTTCGCATAGGCTCGAGCATTTTTATATTTTTTAAAGAGTGCTGGCGTTACTTGGTTTACTCGCTTATCGGTGCATTGCGCTGATAGAACAGTGGCGATCGTGAGTTCAAGCGGGTTGGAGAAATCTAATTCGCAGCGCACATCTGGATATCTCTTGCTCAGTATTCGATATATAGCCTGAGCGCTTTTGCGAGTTTCGCGATCAGGGGCCATACGAGTAAACTACCGATGTGCCACACGAAGAAGAAGTCGTACGCAGAGCCCCGCTCTTTACCGCCCTCGATGAAGCAGCCGCGGTTTCGCTGCGCGCCTCCATGGATACGGTCAAGATCGCCAAAGGCTCAATTCTCTTCAAAGAGGGCGATGATGGCGAGCACTTGTACGTAATTGTCGAAGGCAAGTTAAAGCTCGGAACCTCCAGCGGAGATGGACGCGAAAATCTGCTTTCCATCCTCGGGCCTGGTGAAATGTTCGGAGAACTTTCTCTCTTTGATCCAGGACCACGCACCTCAACTGCAACTGCAGTGACCGATGCAAAATTGCTTTCACTTAGCCATGAAAAAGTTATCCCTTGGTTAAAGCAGAACCCAGAAGTTTCGCTGCAATTGCTCACCAGATTGTCGCAACGCCTGCGCCGCACCAATGAAGCTGTCGGCGATTTAGTTTTCTCTGATGTTCCAGGTCGCGTCGCAAAAGCGCTAATTGATCTAGGCGATCGTTTCGGTAAGACCACCCCTGAAGGGTTGCTCGTTAACCACGATCTAACTCAAGAAGAACTTGCCCAACTTGTTGGAGCATCACGCGAAACAGTTAATAAAGCTTTAGCTGATTTTGCAGGACGCGGTTGGCTTAAGCTGGACGGTCGTTCAGTGTTGATTACTGATGTTGACCGCCTAAGTAAGCGTTCGCGCTAAAGCCCTTTAATTAGGAAACTTCAACAGTGAGTTCGATCTCCACTGGTGAATTTAAAGGAAGTTCGGCAACTCCGATTGCGCTACGCGCCGCTATTCCAGCATCGCCCCAGATATGCATAAAAAGTTCGGATGCTCCATTTGCTACAAAAGGTTGATTTAGAAAACCTGGAGCACCGTTTACATAACAAACTACGCGAACTACTTTTACAATTGAATCAACTGGAGCAACAAGTTCAACTGCTGCTATGCAGTTAAGCGCACAAATTTCCGCAAGTTCTTTCGCTCTTTCTTGAGTAATTTCAGCGCCAACTTTGCCAGTATCTGCCATTGCACCATCAACCAACGGAAGTTGTCCTGCGGTAAAAACTATTTGGCCAGTGCGGACTGCTGGCAAATAAGCTGCAACTGGTTTTGCAGCAACTGGAAGAGTCAAACCTTTTTCAGCAAGTTTTGCGCGGACATCGGTAGCCATAGCTATTTAATCTCTCGCTTCATATAAGCAACGAGTTGTTCGCCGCCTGGTGCTGGAATAACGGTAACGAGTTCCCATCCATCAGAACCCCAAGTATCGAGGATCTGCTTTGTGGCATGTGAAAGAAGCGGAACGGTTGCATATTCGAATTTCATTAATTTCCTCCGGCTAGTGCTGCTTTAACAAGTGATGAAACTAGCGAACCATCTGCTTTGCCAGCGATTTGGCCTTTGATGGCTCCCATAACTTTACCCATATCGCCAGGTCCTGCAGCACCGGTTGAGGCGATAGCGGCTGCGATAAGTTTCTTTACATCTTCTTCAGTTAATTGCGCTGGTAAATACTTGGCGATTACTTCGCCTTCAGCTTTCTCTTCTGCTGATTTATCTGGACGGTTAGCTTTAGCAAACTCATCGGCTGCTTCGCGACGCTTCTTAGCTTCACGGGATAAGACGGTAATAATCTCGTCTTCAGTAAGTACGCGAGCTTCTTTTCCTGAAACTTCTTCATTGGTGATTGCAGTTAAGACCATGCGAATTGTGCCCGATACAACCTTGTTGCTGCTGCGAATAGCCTCAGTTAAGTCGCTCTTAAGTGTCTCTTTGAGTCCCACTAGTTTGATGCTCCAATTCTCGAAGTGTTCGGGTGTATCTTCTCATGTAATGAGTTACCAACTTCGCCAGGCTGAGATTCCTATTCTGCCCGCCGGCCATGCGCCGATTCGGGTACTTCACTTTTCTGACCTGCATCTGACCCCAGCCCGCAAAACTGAGATCGCTGACATCAAATCATTTATAGATCTCGCCCCTGATTTAATTATCTCAACTGGTGACTTTCTAGCTCATATGCAGGCAGTTCCTGTAGCACTTGATGCGCTGGATAAATTGTTAAACGTGCCCGGTTTATATGTCTTTGGATCAAATGATTATTACGCACCTAAGCCCAAGAACCCACTTAAATATTTACTGCCCGGACATGGCAAGCGAATTCACGGAGAAGATTTACCTTGGCCAGAATTAGATTTAGGGCTGCAAGCGCGAGGTTGGAAAAATTTAAATCACGCACGTGCAACAATCAAAATTAAAGATACAACTATCGAATCACGTGGCACCGATGATGCACATCTGGAATTTGATAATTACTCACTGGTCGCTGGCAAACCAGCACAATGCGATATTGCAATTGGCGTGACTCACGCGCCGTACTTAAGAATTCTCGACGGCATGGCTGAAGATGGTTTAGCTGCAATCTTTGCGGGACATACCCACGGCGGACAAGTTCGATTACCTTGGCCCGGCGGATCACGTGCTCTAACAACAAATTGTGACCTACCAACTTGGCGTGCACGAGGGTTAACTAAATTTGGTGACGATCCTTACTTACATGTTTCAGCAGGAATGGGAACTAGCCCCTTTGCAAGAATAAGAGTGGCAAGCCCGCCAGAAGTTACTTTGGTAACGCTTACTGCAAAGCCGCGATATCAGCGTCAACCATAATTTCGGCTAACTCTTTCCAGTGAGTCTTGGCCTTCCAACCTAAAGCTTTTTCCACCTTAGATGGATCACCGATAAGCGCATCAACTTCGGTAGGGCGAATATATTTCTTATCGGTTTCAACATGGTCTTGCCAATTTAAACCAGCGCGCGCAAAGGCTGCTTCAGCAAAGTCTTTAACTGTTGCTCCGACGCCTGTGGCAACTACGTAATCTGAAGGTTTATCTTGTTGCAACATCAGCCACATTGATTCGACATATTCTTTGGCATATCCCCAGTCGCGAACAGCGGTGAGATTTCCTAGGAAGACTTTCTCTTGCTTGCCAGCTTTAATCGCCGCAACCGCACGAGTGATCTTGCGAGTTACGAATGTTTCACCGCGGCGAGGTGATTCGTGATTAAATAAAATTCCATTAGTGGCGTGCATTCCATAACCATCGCGGTAATTTACTGTGCACCAGTACGCCATCAGCTTTGCCGCTGCATATGGAGATTGTGGGCGGAACATGGAAAGTTCATTCTGTGGCGGCGGAGTTGAGCCATAAAGTTCGGATGTGGATGCTTGATAGAAGCGAGTATCAACATCTGCCGATCTAATTGATTCCAGCAGGCCGACTGCGCCAACTGCATCTACTTGACCGGTGTACTGCGGCATTGTGAACGAGACCTGTACGTGTGATTGTGCGCCAAGGTTATAAACCTCAGTTGGTTTAATTTCGCGGATCAAGTTGGTTAGCCCAACCCCATCGATTAAATCGCCATAATGCAAGAAGAGCTTTGGATTCTTATCGTGGGGATCTTGATAGATATGGTCGATGCGAGATGTATTAAAAGTTGATGAGCGGCGAATCAGGCCGTGCACTTCGTAGCCTTTAGCAAGTAAGAATTCTGCAAGGTATGAGCCGTCTTGTCCGGTTACTCCGGTTATGAACGCAACTTTTCTACTCATCGTCGACTTACTCCCTTTGCAGTTGCATCGATATACCACTCGATAGTTGAAGCAATTCCGGCTCTTAGTGAGATTTCAGGTTCCCAACCTAGCGATTTAACCTTTGTTACATCAAGAACCTTACGCGGTGTTCCGTCAGGTTTTGAAGAATCCCAAGCAATTTCACCGTTAAATCCAGCAAGTTCGGCCACAAGTTCAGCAAGCGCTTTAATTGTTAGATCTTCACCGCTGCCGATATTCAAATGTTGCGCTGAATCATATTTTTGCCCCGCGAGAACAACGGCAGAAGCCAGATCATCAACATGAAGAAATTCGCGCATAGGGGCACCAGTCCCCCATAAAGTCTCTTTTGCGCGCCCTGATTCTTTCGCTTCAACAAAGCGACGGATAAAAGCAGGCAATACATGCGAGCCTTGAAGTTCAAAGTTATCGCGTGGCCCATAAAGGTTTGTTGGCATCAACGAAATCCACTTGCGACCATATTCTTTACGGAAAGATTTAATTAATTCTATGCCGGCAATCTTTGCAATTGCGTATGCAGAGTTAGTCTCTTCTAACGGACCAGTGAGCAAATACTCTTCTTTAATTGGTTGCGCACAATCACGTGGATAGATGCAGCTGGAGCCAAGGAAGATAAATTTTTCGACATCGGCCGCATGGGCTGCTTCCATTAAATTGCTTTGGATACGTAAGTTATCGGCTAAGAATTCAACTGGGTAGGCGTTATTTGCGCCAATTCCACCAACTTTTGCTGCCGCATCCACAACAATTGCCGGTTTAGATTTTTTAATAAAATCAATAGTTGCTTCCCGGTCCAGAAGGTCACACACGCTGCGATTTATGCCGATTACCTGCTCGCCAGTCTTTTCGTAGGCGCGCACGATTGCCGAACCAGCAAGACCAGTGGCACCTGCGACAACGATTGTCATGCTGGTGAGTCTACAGGCGAGGCGTTAATGAGTTAGCGAGTGAACTCAGCCGCAACCAATTCTGCGATTTGTGCAGTATTTAACGCCGCACCTTTGCGCAGATTATCGCCACAGACAAATAAATCGATTGATTTTGGATTATCAAGTGACTGACGAACGCGACCGACCCAAGTTGGATCTGTGCCTACAACATCAGCAGGTGTTGGATATTCCTTCTTTTCAGGGTTGTCATAGAGCAGAACGCCTTCAGCTTTTGCAAGTGCAGATTGAGCTGCTTTACGTGTAACAACCTTTGAGAATGTTGCGTGGACAGTGAGTGAGTGAGTTGTAATCACGGGAACACGTACGCAGGTAACTGCAACCTTAAGCTTTGGCATCCCAAGAATCTTGCGAGATTCATTGCGAACCTTTAACTCTTCAGATGAATATCCAGCCTCTTTTAGCGAACCAGCCCAAGGAACAACATTCATTGCAAGAGGTGCTGAGAATGGACCTAAGTCTGTAATTACCCCACGAAGATCTTTTGCCACTGAACCAAGATTCTTTCCAGCAACCTTAGAAATTTGATCGTGCAACGCATCTATTCCCGGTTGACCCGCACCCGATGCCGCTTGATAAGAAGAGACAACTAACTCTTTCAGACCAAATTTCTTATCTAGAGCGCCCATTGCAACGATCATAGAAAGCGTTGTGCAATTCGGGTTAGAGATAATTCCCTTTGGACGGTTCTTGATTTCCTTTGGATTAACTTCTGGAACAACAAGTGGCACTTTCTTATCCATACGGAAGGCGCCTGAGTTATCTACTACAACTGCTCCGCGCTTTGCGGCGATTGGTGCCCATTCGGCAGAAATTTCATCAGGTACATCGAACATTGCGATATCAATGCCATCGAATGCTTCAGGAGAAAGCGCAACAACTGTTAGCTCTTCACCGCGGCAAGTTAATTTCTTGCCGGCGCTGCGAGCGGATGCGATTAGACGAATCTCGCCATAGACATTTTTACGCTTACTCAAAATATCGAGCATCACGGTGCCGACCGCACCAGTTGCACCGACTACAGCCAGAGATGGAAGTTTCTTATCCGACTTCTCTTTCTTGACGCTCTTTACCTTCTTCTTACTCATCGTCCTGACCCTCCGTAAACGACTGCTTCTACTTGATCTGCATCCAAGCCAAATGCTGTGTGCGCTGCGCGAACGCCCTTTTCTAGGTCGCTTTCGCGGCAAATAATCGAAATTCGGATTTCGGAAGTTGAAATCATTTCAATATTTAGCCCAGCTTCAGCCATCGCAGCAAAGAATGTTGCTGTGACACCAGGATGCGAGCGCATTCCCGCACCAACGAGTGAGAGTTTGCCGATCGAATCATCGTATTGAATGGAAGCAAAGCCGACTTCGCCTTGAATTCGCTGCAAGATCGCTGTGGCATTTGCGCCTTCTGCTTTAGGAACTGTAAAAGAAATATCAGTAAGTCCGGTTGCAGCGGCAGATACGTTCTGCACGATCATGTCGATATTGATATCGGCATCAGCAATTGCTTGGAAGATGCGGGCGGCAACACCGGTGCGATCGGGCACGCCCACAATGGTGACCTTAGCTTCGGATTTATCGTGTGCGATACCCGAGATGATTGCTTGCTCCATGTTTCCTCCTTCAGGATGGTTTTCAACCACCCAGGTTCCTT
>Ga0214919_10000146_pt1 | contig 114992 bp, 95 predicted proteins | sample LL1503_MetaG_FD_177994 | JGI IMG/M metagenome (GOLD analysis project Ga0214919, IMG submission 177994) | Freshwater microbial communities from Lake Lanier, Atlanta, Georgia, United States - LL-1503 | ecosystem: Environmental > Aquatic > Freshwater > Lake | place: USA: Georgia | collected...
CAAGGCATTGGAGGACGCTGAACCGCGTGTCCGCTTGGCCGCCCTGCGCGCCATGGGCGCCGCACCGCTCGAAGCCTCTGCCGGTGCACTCCTATTGTCCGCCCAGGCCCGACTGACCGATGACTGGTCCAAAGCCGCTGCTACGGCCGCCGCTGCTGCTAATCCCGGTCCTGTCCTTGCCGGCATCCTCGGCGGTCCATCCGACAACGCCGGAGCCGAGTTCGCCCGTACGCTTGCCGCTTCCCTAAATGGTGATGACGCTTCGCTCGTGCTAACCGCCGCGGCCAAGTCCGCGAATAAGCCGGTCGCGGTCGCGGTCATTCGCGAGATCGCTTCCCGTCGCGTAGCCGCTCCGGCTTTGCTCGATGCTTCTCGTGCCGCCTTACGACCTTTGCTCGCCAGCCCGGATGAAGCCATCTCTGGATCGGCCGCCTCAATCGCGGCGCTCTGGTTTACGGATGGTAGCCTGAACTCAGAACTGGCAGTGGTCGCCGGTCGTCTGGTACCCGTGCTCACAGATGGTAAGGCTTCGGTCGAAGCGCAGGTCGCCGCCGCTCGCGTACTCGTCCTGCTACGTGATGTCGATTCGCAGGTGCGTCCGGCGCTCGCCCAAGTTCTCGTTGGTTCGCAACAAGCCGTGGCCGTCGCCACAACCGGTGCGCTCGCCGCCAGCGGTGACACATCCGTCGGTAAGATACTCTACGCCGCTTTCCCCAAATCGACCGGAGCCTTCCGTTCGACGTTATTCTCCGCACTCGTCGGCCGCTCGGAGTGGGCCGCACTGGTGCTCGACGCCTTGGAAGCGAAGTCTCTTTCCGCGATGCAGCTCGGGCCTATGCAGGTCTCACAGCTTGTCCGCCATCCAGACGAAGCCGTGGCTAAGCGTGCCGCCGCTGTTCTTTCCAAACTCAACGCTGGCAGTAGCCCAGCCAAGGAAGATCTCGTGGCTAAATTGCTTCCCGAAGTCGAGAAGCCTGGCGATAGCGCCAAGGGCAAGGAACTCTTCGTCTCGATCTGTCAGACTTGTCACATGATTGGTAACGTCGGTAATGACTTTGGTCCAAACCTGCAGGGCATCGGGTCACACCCCGCGGCCGAACTGCTGGTGCATATCGTGGATCCAAACCGCATGGTTGACGACGAGCATCGCACCTGGAACTTCAAGATGAAGGACGGCACCCAATATTCCGCCCTCATCGGTAGCGAGAACCCGACCTTCGTGAAGCTCAAACTGCAAGGGGGTTTGTCAGCCGAACTCAAAGTCGGTGATATCGTTAGTCGCGAGCGCAGCCCGAACTCGCTCATGCCCGAAGGCTTTGAGGCTCTGGGTGCCGAAGGTCTGCGCAACGTCATCACCTACCTCCGTAGCGTCGCGATCAGCCCCGAAGGCGAGACCGTCGGACGATTCCGCCTGCTCGACCTTCGCGCGGCCTTCACCGCCTCCACCACGACCGGCCTCTACGCTAACAAGGAGGCCAAGCGTGATACCTTGCCGTTCGCCCAGTTCGGTAAAGTTGAGTCCAACGGCGTCCCGTATAAGATTGTCGACCCCAAGACCGCGAAGGACGGCCTGAACGTCATCGTTCTCAAGGGAGGCAATGGTAAGGGTGTCTATTCCAAATCCTTCTCGCAGAAGGTGGAGATTCCGGTCGGCTCCGTGGCTAATCGTATTCACTTCCTTGGCGCCGTTGGCGGTTGGGGTGCACACGACGCCATCGCTATGATCGCCGAAGTGCATTTCCTCAGCGGAAAAGTGCAGAAGAAAGTCTTCCAGGGCGGTCGTGACTTCGCCGACTATAATGGTGTCGGTGACGTCCCTGGTTCTAAGTCCGCCCGTCAGCTCCTGACCGGCGAAGGCCGTCAGGTGCGCACCCTCTGGATGCCAGTCGAAAGCGACGAGATCATCGATAAGTTGGTCCTCAGTTCCGCGGACACCGAGATCGCCCCGACGACCGTGGCCGTCACCATCGAGATCGGTGGTCCGCCTAATCCGCCCCGCGGCAAGGATGACGATGCACCTAAGGCAGGCAAGAAAGGCAAGGGTAAGACCAACGACGGACCGAGCGACCTGCTCCCCAAGGACAATCCCAAGACCACCCAGGCTTTCGGTCAGTCGTTCGGCCCGCGTAAGGTTGGCCAGCTTCGCGTGCTCTTCGCCGGCGCGGGCAGCTCGCATAACTTCCCCGCGTTCTTCCTCGGAACAGATGCGCTTACCGCCAAGGCCGCCGGCTACGACGTCGCTTCGACGCCCAATCTGAAAGAAACCCTCGCGCTGCTGCCGCAGGCCGACCTGTTCGTCTTCAGTGGCAATCATGGTCAGTTCGGCACGCCCGAATTCCAGAAGGCCATCCGTGACTTCGCGGCGGCCGGGAAGGGTATCGTCCTCCTGCATGCGGCTACCTGGTATAACTGGCCGCTTGAGACCAAGTATAACGACGAGTTCGTCTGCGGCGGTTCGCGTAACCACGGCCATAGCGATTTCACCTTCACCGTCACCAAGCCCGACCACCCGATTATGAAAGGCGTTCCTGCCACCTTCGTAGTCAACGACGAGAGCTATAATATCGAACTGACCCGACCCGAAGGCGCTGAAGTCCTCGGCACGATCCCGCGTCAGGACCCCAAGGAAGGCCAGTCGAAGATCCTGCCGTCCGTCTGGACCGTAAAGTATCCCGGCACCAAGGTCGTTTGCATCGCACTCGGCCACGACGAGAAGTCGCACGACCACGCGGCTTACAAGCAGCTGCTGCTGAACTCCCTTAATTGGGTCTCCCAGAAGTGAGTGTTATGTTTCGCCCCCTTGTCACCATGTCCCCCTGTCACCTTGCCCCCTAACCCCATGGTCTACCACTACGGAACTTTTATCTTCAAGCAAGGCGTCACCCCGGCCCAGGTTGAGATGTGCTTCGCTGAGATGCGTGGCATGGTCGGGAAGATCCCCGGCCTGCTTTCCATGCAGCACGGTGTCTACCAGAGCCCCGAGGGTCTGAATGATGGATTCACGCACGGCTTCGTTATGACGTTCGATACCCCGCAGAGCCGCGACACCTATCTCCCGCACCCCGAGCACGAACGTGTGAAGTTGATCGTCGTCCCGAACCTCGAGCGCGTCATGGTCTTCGACTTTACCGTCTGACCTTAACCTTCGGGCTCGTATAGCCCGCGTCTGCCCGCGACTACCCAGCTGATGGAGCATGCCACCAAGGCATAGCCCCCTATGGAAGGGTGGAATAATTCATAAGCCATGATGGAGCAGGCGAGGGGGACAGCTCCGACTCCGGCGAAGACGCCGACAAAGCCTAAACCTGCGCAGACGACAGGGGCGAGGCCGGTCAAAGGGGCCAGCGCGGTACCGAGTGCGGCGCCGATGAAGAAGAGCGGAGTGACTTCTCCGCCTCTAAAGCCAAAGCCGACGCAGATGAGCGTGAGAATCATCTTAAAGATCCAAACCCCGTGCCCGAGATTTTGCTCAAACGCCGCATCGATGCCGGATAATCCTAACCCAGTGAATTCATAGGAATCGGTAGGAGCGACGATGAGGATGAAAAGCAACGCACCGAGCAAGATTCTCAGATAGGGGCTATGGATGCGGCGTACGGCCTCCGTTTGTTTGCGGAAAGACCAGAGGTAGGTCCGGGCGACCAGTCCGCAGGCCAGGCCAATGGCCGCTGCCCAGAGCGCACCAACCCATGATATTCCCACAGCAAAAGGAAAGAAGACCGAGTAATCCGCATGGACTGATCCACCAAGGTTTCGCCCGATATAATCCGCGGCGTAGGCCGTACAAAGACAGGCGTTGAACTGAATGTGAGATCTCAATTTGACGAACTCACTGGCAAAGACCGCAGCGGCCAGAGGTGTGCCGAAGACGGCGGAGAAACCGGCGCTGACGCCGCAGAGCAATAGAGTCTGCCTTTCTGTCTCCGTGAGCTTAAAGATTCGGCTGAACTGATCCGCCAATGAGGCTCCGAGTTGTAGGGCGGTTCCTTCGCGTCCGACCGAGGCCCCGCCAAGGTGTGAAAGAAGGGTGGTGCCAAAAATCATCGGCCCTTTGGCAGCTGGCAAAATGGCGGTGGGGTGCTTGATCTGATTGATGAGGGTTTTAACCCCGCCCGCTGAGCTATGAGCGAAAGTGTCATAAGCCCAGACCGATAGGAGGCCGAAGATGGGGAGAAAGAAGATCAGCCAGTGATGCGTGGTAAAAGTGGCAGAGACCCAAGTCAGTGAACGTAGGAAAGCGGCGCCTGCGAGACCGACTACGAAACTCACGCTGGCTAAAATGATCAACCAGCGAAGGATGAATCTCAGAGTGCTATTTGGGTTCAAAATTTTCATCAGGTCAGTTTCTGTGAAGTGGGAGTTTAGGCGGCACCCATTTCTCGAGCCTTGGCGATGAAAGGCTGGACGCTTGCCCACGTTATTTCATGCGGCATCTGTTTGGTCTGGGCCGCTTGGGCGCAGGTCGCACCCGCGGCTTCGCCCATGGCGACGGCATTACCAGTCACGCGGTAGCTGGCGTGGGCAATGAAATCGCCGCTGATGCAGCGTCCGGCCATCATGAGGCCATCGACGTCATGGGCGATCAAAGCGCGTAGAGGGATGTCGTAAGGCTTCACTTTGACGCCTTGGTTGCTGTAGGCTGGGTCGTTCCGGGTCAGCGCATGGATATCGACCGAGAAGGTGGCGCGAACTACGGCGTCATCATGGCGGGCGCCGGAGACGACGTCATCCTTAACGACTTTGTAACGTCCTTTGATACGACGCCCGTCGCGGATGCCAATTTGCTCCGGCGTGGCGACGATCTGTAATCCTTCCCAAGGGCCACCAAGGGAGCGCAACGCGCGAATGATGCGATGGATCTCCGCGCGGGCATTGATCGTCGCGGTGCTCACGGCCTTTGCATCGGTGGCATTGATACCATACTCGTGATTGAGCATGGCCAAGATGAGATTATCGCGGATTGGGAAAATGGTCGGGCCTTGGTAGCTCGGGTCAAAACCGCCTCGTTTGATTTCAGCGAGTAGGTTCTTCTTCGAATCGTTCATGCTCTGCTTGCTCACGGCCGAACCCGAGCCATGGATGAACTGCGTCAACTGGGTGACATCCTTGACGACTAGGAGGGCATCCATGCTGACCGGTTGGCAGGGACAGGCATCGGCCACTCCGATTTCGAATTGGCAGCCTGCCAGGGCGCCGACATCGCCGTCGCCGGTGGTGTCGATAAAGGTCCGGGCCCGCCAGGCTTCGCGACCTGACTTGGATTCGGTGATGATGGCATCGACACGACGCCCAATCTTATGGACAGCGGCGATGCGGGTGTGGAGGTGGACGATGACGCCTGCTTTGCCGCAAAGTTCTTCGAGTAGAAGTTTCATTTCTTCGGGATGGTAGCTGATCCCATTGGTGCCAGTGCCCACCACGGCGTCGCGTTCGCGCAGACGTCTTACCAGTTCCTGGTTAAAGCCTGGCTTATCGAAATCGAGAAGGTAGCCGAGAAGAGACGAAGTCCAGACGCCGCCCAATGAGCCGTGAGCTTCAAATAGCCTTACTTTAGCGCCGGCGCGGGCGGCGGTGATGGCAGCGGTTACCCCGGCCGGCCCGGCACCACAGACGATGACATCACAGTCTGAGGTAAGCGGAATGTCCCGTTCGCCTTCGGTCAGGAAGCCGGGTTTTGGGCTCGAGGCGGCGTTGACCTTCGTTAGCGCGCCTAGGGCTCGTAGGCCGAGCAGGGAGGAGGCGAGGAAGCGACGGCGGGAGGATGCAGGGGAATCCATGGGGGTAGGTTGTGCGTGTGCCGGGAGAGGTCGAACAGAAGTTTTCCTCGGCCGCCGGATGGTGGCCGTAAGGTAGGGGCATGGCTACGCCGTGCCCATGGTCGTGACGTAGTTCCGACCCTACCAGCGTTCACCATTCGGCGAACTTGAAACAAAAAGCCCCTCGAACGAGGGGCTTCGTGGCAGGTTGAGTTCTCGCTTACTTAATTGGGGAGTAATCAGTAGGGACGAGGAACTCGGACTTCACGCCGTTAGGTTGCGCGATCGTCAAAGAGCCACCAGCCTTCTTTTCGGATGCCTCTTTGGCGGCGACCCAGGCGGGGTCGGCCCGGAAAGCATCGAAGCTGGCCTTGGCTGCTTCTTCGCTTTTGTGGGTGAGAAGATAGATCAGAGTATTACCGGCGACGTAGGAGTTCTTGGCGCCCTTCTGGTCGTCAGCCAAGTTCCAGTAGCTGACATTGGTCATGCCATGCTTCTCAAAGAGCTTGAGGGTGTGATCACGGAAGCGGGCATTGAGGTCGGGCAGGCGACCGGCTTCGGTCGTGTAGGTGCGGAGTTCGAAGACGCCCACGTTGTAATGTTTGGCTTCCGCGAGGGCCGAGAACTCGGTGGCCGTGAGAAACGTGTTGGAAATATGATCGATCAGCTTGCCGTTTTTTTCCGATTCCTTGGCGGCGGCTTTCCAGTCTGGATCCGCACCGAAGGCTTTCCAGGCGGCGTCATGGGCCGCGCGGTCAGCGAATGCGAGGAAGTAGACTAATTTATTTTCCGTATTATTGATAGGAACGAAATAGCCGAGGCTCGTCATGCCATGTTTCGCAAAAAGCTTCAGGGTGTGGTCGCGGAAGCGCGCATTCAAGGCGTCCAGTTTGCCGGGTTTAGCGTAGTAGACACGCATCTCGAAAAGACGGGTGTCAGGCTTGTCGGCAGCGACGACAGTCGCTGACATCAGGCCTAAGGAGAGGAGGGCGAGTAGGGATTTCATGGTAGTTTATTTCTTGGGAAGGAATTCGCCGACGTTGTCGCGGGTGACAAGTCGGAAGGGGATATAGTTTTCTTTCGCACCAGGCTGCTTACGAGCCAGCCGGAGCGCAGCATCGACCGCGCCTTGGCCTTGGCCCACGGCGTCTTGAAATACCGTCGCATCCAGACGGCCTTCTTTGACCGCGGTGAGCGCTTGTGCGATGGCGTCGATACCGATGACGTAGACTTCTTTTTTGATGCCGGCGCGTTCGAGGGCCAGAAGGGCACCCATGGCCATTTCATCGTTATGGGCGAAGATGGCTTGGAATTTTCCTCGGTGGGCTTGAATCCAGTTTTCGGTCAGGGACATCGCTTTGGCGCGATCCCATGAAGCGGTTTGGTGGTCCACCAGCTTGAGTCCGGGATATTTAGCGAAGACCTCGCGGGCGCCCGCTTCACGTTGAAGTTGAGCCGAGGTACCCATGATGCCGTGGATCATCAACACGCCGCCTTTACCGCTGAGCTGTTTGGCGATGGCTTCCATGGCGATGTGTCCGGCGTCTACGTCATTGGAGCCGATGTAGGCGTCGCCCGCTGATTTGGTGACCTGGTTGACGAGCACAATCGGAATGCCGGCGGCCTTGGCTCGGTCTACAGCGGGCGTGCTGGCCTCTAATTCGCAAGGATTAAGGATGATAACATCCGCTTTCTGTGAGATGAAATTCTCGATCTGACTCAGTTGCTTCTGCGCGTCGGATTGTGCATCGACCATCACCAGGCGTACGCCCGGCTTGGTCTTCGCATAATCAACCACGGCTTCGGAAAGTTTCGCGGTGTACTCGGCGGAAAGGTCGCGGGAGGAGAAGCCAATCAATATTTCGCCTTCCTTGCGCGTGGACGATTTTTTACAGCCCGTGAACAAGGCGAGCACGACGGCGAGGGAGCAGGCGATGAATAAGAAGCCTGCGACGGGGCGAGGGGTAAGGCGCATGCCTAAGGATTAGGAACGGGATTGCCGACGGTCGAGCCAAACCGCACCCACGATGATGACCCCTTTAATTACCGCCTGATAATACGACGAAACGCTAAGCAGATCCAACCCGTTATTGATTTCGCCGATGAGCAAGACGCCGAGGATGGTACCCGTGACGGTGCCCACGCCTCCGGCCAGACTGGTGCCACCGATGACGACGGCGGCGATGGCGTCGAGTTCATAGGCGATACCGGCGTTAGGTTGTCCCGTAGTGGTACGAGCGGCGAGTACCACGCCGGCCAGCCCGGTCAGTATACCGCAAGTCGTATAGGCGAAAAGTTTGACCTTTGTCACGGAGATACCGGCGGCACGGGCGGCATTCTCATTGCCGCCGACCGCATAGATGTAACGTCCGAGTCGAAAATCTCGGAGGAATATCCAAGCAAGCAACGCGACGCCGGCGAAGCAAAGTAGAGGAATCGGAATACCAAAAATATCCCCGGCTAGGTTAGTTAAGCTGGGTGACATGTCGGCGACGGGTCGTCCGCCACTGGCGATGAGCGCTAAACCGCGTGCAACGGTCATCATGCCTAACGTCACGATGAAAGGAGCGACCCCGCCTTTTGTTACGAGTATGCCGTTCGTAAGTCCGCAGGCTGCGCCGGTGGCGAGTCCGATGAAAATAGGGAGGGTGACGTTATGTTCGCCCGGGTGGGCAAAGGTCGCGCAGGCGACACCGCTTAAGGCAACGACCGCGCCGAGGGAAAGGTCTACTCCTGCGGTAAGGAGGACGAACGTGACACCGATGGCCAGGATGCCGTTGATCGAAACCTGTCGGGCGACGTTCGTGAGGTTGGAGAGGCTTAGAAATGTATCCGTGGTGAGCGAGAGTCCAAGCCCGATGAGCAGGATGACGATAAGGATCCCGAAACGGTGGAGTAAATTGCGATCGAGGGATGGCATAATGATTAAAGCGGCATGGCGAGTTTGAGCAGCGACTCCTGGTCCGAGCTTGAGGCTTCGAGTGTCGCGATGGTCTTGCCTTGGCGCAGGACGACGATGCGATGGGAGAGAGCGAGAACTTCAGGGAGTTCGGAAGAGATCAGGAGTATCGCTTTGCCTTGGGAGGCCAATTTTTGGATGACAGCGTAAATTTCTGATTTGGCGCCGATATCGATCCCGCGCGTCGGTTCGTCGAGGATGATGATTTCAGGTTCATTAAGCAGGCAACGGGCGAGGAGCGCTTTCTGCTGGTTGCCTCCGCTCAGTTGCTGGATGGGTTGTTCAGGGCTGCTAGCTTTGATTGCGAAGGTTTGGATCTGGTGGCGGGCGGCGTTGGTTTCCTCGGTGTGTCGTACCAACGGTCCACGGGCGAAAAGGGGTAGGGCAGCCAACGAAATATTCTCCCGCAAGCTCAGCGCCGGGATTATTCCGAGACCCTTACGATCTTCCGTGACCATGCCAATCCCGTGCGCGATGGCGGTATCCGGCGAATCAAGGGTGACTTTCTTGCCGTGGACCGAAATCGAACCTGACGTCGCCGGCGTCAATCCATAAAGTGCGCTGGCAATTTCGGTCCTGCCTGCTCCCATGAGTCCAGCCAAGGCGAGGATTTCACCGCGGTGGAGGGTAAGATTAATATCGCGGTAGGCGGGCTCACGCGTGAGCCCGCTGACCTCAAGCACTGGTTCGCGGCCAGGTTCGGAGCGAGGTGGAAAGATGTCGGCGAGTTCTCGGCCGACCATGAGGCTGATCAGTTTCTGAGGGTTAAGTTCTTTGGCCGGTGCGGTAGCGATAAGACGGCCGTCCCGCAGGATGCTGATGCGATCGGCGAGCTGAAAGACTTCATTCATCTTATGGGTAGTATAAACGATGGCTACGCCACGGTTTTTGAGACGGTTGATGGCGCGGAATAGCGCGGCGATCTCGTGGTCGGAAAGAGCCGCAGTCGGTTCGTCCATCAGGACGACATCCGCATGGCGACCAAGGGCTTTGGCGATCTCGACGATTTGCGTCTGAGCGACCGTCAAGGTGCGCATCAGACGGTCAGGATTGATGTCTGCTTCAAGTTCGTGTAAAAGCTCGAACGCTCGTTGGCGTTGCTGCTTGCGGTTGATGAAGCCGAGGGGGCCGGCTGGTTCGACGCCGAGGGTAATATTTTCCGCAACGGTCAGGTCGGGTATCGGCATTAGCTCCTGATGGATCATGGCGATACCAGCCGTGAGGGCATCATGCGGGGAGCCAAAGCTGACTATTTCCCCGCGCCATTGAACTTGGCCGGCATCGGGCTGATACAGCCCTGCCAAGACTTTCATTAGCGTAGATTTTCCGGCACCATTTTCGCCCATCAAAGCGTGGACTTCGCCGGCGTGGAAATCGACGGATAATGGATGCAGGACGGTGAGTCCTCCGAAGTCCTTGCGCAGATCGAGGGCTCGGAGCATCGCTTGCTTTTAGCAACAACCCGAGCCGGGCGTGCAAGAATTGGTTGCTTTTGCGCGTAATGGATCGGGGAAGCAGACATCTTCGGCGAGGCAGGCGGTATGTCGCATGCCCAGCGTGAAAATCACCTGGGTTGCTTCGAGACGTTGGGCAATGACGGGAAAGACGGAGAGAAAGGGGGCTTCAAGTTCGATGTCCACGGGCAAAGCCGTCGTGCCTAAGGAGCTCGCGCCCTTGGCGAGGATCTGGGCGAGTTTGGCGGCAGTGATGCGGTGCTCGGTATCGTCAGCTTGGTAGATTTGTAGCCGACAACTGGAATCCGTGCGAAGGGTGCCTCCGCAGTCGACGAATTTCTTGTCGATCCGCGCGACTTCCGTGACGTGCACATGAGGGCTGAGAAGGGTGCCGGTAGGCAGTTCGAAGCGCACGTGGCGTCCGTCTGCTTTGTTCAAAACCTCAACGACTTGCTGGAGGGTGAGCGGAATGGGAGAAAGCTTCATGGAGTTAGAAGATCTTTGGCCACATCGGCAGGCCAGGCGGTCAGCGGGCGGATTTCAAACCGGCGATATTCGCACTCGGCCGCTTCGGATTGGATCTGGAGCTTACCTGATTTCATGGGGACCTCGACGGTTGAGCCTTTTTCGCGGTAACGGGAATTCAAGATGACGTTGACGGTGTGGCCGTTGAGCCGGAAGACCGCGTTACCGTTGAGGGCGAAACATTCGATGGTGTTCCACTCGCCGGAAGGTTTTTCATGGTAATCTGGGCCGTGCCAGACACGTGCGGTCACCGTTTTGGCGGGTGCCTTTGCGTCATAAATCTGTTTCTTGACCGGATCGTCGGTGCGGATCGGGGTCTCACACATCGCGCCGGCGAGCGGCCACCAATCGCCGATGTCGCCTTCCTGGACTTGGAGTTCTTGGCTACGCATCCAGTATTTGGCCTGGGCGCCATGTTCGCCGATGCAGAAGATCAGGATGCCGTTATCGCGGACGGTGTTGGTGCGAGGTTCCCAGCGTTTTACGCCCCAGCGCTGCTCGGTACGCAGGTGGAAGTTGTCGTAGCTTTTCAGCGTCGTGACGGCGCCGAAGACCTGGCCGCTGATGTGCAGAACGGTTTCACCGGCTTCTTGGCGGGTCGTGAAGACGTTCAGCGGGTCGTTGTTTAGCCCGAGTACCGGGTCGTCCTTGGCTTTTGCGCCTCGGACATAGCCGGGAACATCGTAGGCGCGATGGACCGGCCCGAGCCACTTTTCCCATTGAGAAAGTTTGGCATCGAGCAAGGGGGTGAATGCTTCGGCGGCGTGAGCGAGGGTAGCGCTGGCGGCGAAGCTTACGACGGCAAGGAGGCGCATGGGCTTAGCGGACGTCGCGCCAGAGCCACTTCATCGCTTCGGGGAAAATCATGGCGCCATGCTTTGGGTTATGGGTCCCTTCACCGAGGATGAAAACGTGATCATAGCCTTTCTCGTCCAAGGCGGCGGCCAGCTTCTTATTGGCTTCGGGCCAGACGCCGAATTCGTTGGTCAGATCGTTGGCGCCGTCTTGTTGGTAGACGCGGATATCTTTTTTAGGCTCTTTGAGCACCCACTCTGGGTACACGTTACCGCCGATTTCCGTGCCTTTACTGATGACGCCACGGATATTGGTGAAGCTGCCGATGGTCGTGAAGACTTTGCTGAATTGGTCGGGACGGTGCCAAGCCGCATTAAAGGCGCAGATGCCGCCGCTGCTTGAGCCGGCGATGGCGCGGTGCGAAGCTTCTTTGGAGATATTCAAACCTTGGGCTTCGGCGAGGGGGATCATCTCATTGATCAGGAAGCTCACATAGGCCGTGGTGACGTTGTCATATTCGAAAGAGCGGTTCGATTTTCCGAGCGGCTTGCCTTTCTTGTCTTTGCCCGAGGGGTTTTTCGGATCTGGGATGAAGCCGGGATTGATGAAGAGCCCGATGGTCACCGGCATCTTTCCGGATGCGATGAGGTTGTCGAAGACCGTTGGGACACGCCAAGGGCCCGTCGGCGCCACATAGCCTAAGCCGTCTTGGAAGACCATGAGCGCGGCGGGTTTTTTGCCGTCGTATTGCTTGGGAATATAGAGCGCCCATTTGCGTCCGTAACCTGGGAAGGCTTTGGAATCCTTCATATCGAACTCACGGACTTCGCCCTTCGGCACCTTGGGCTTCACCTGGGAGTCCGATCCCAAGACGTATTGCGCATCGTAATCAGGCTTCTTGGGCTCGGCGCCCAATAGGGATAGCGTCAGTAGGGAGGGAAGGAGGCAACGGAGTTTCATAGGGGAATATGAATATGAAACACCGACGAAAGGACACAAGCCCAAGCGGGTCAGGGTTTCGATTCGTGCCCGATTCGTCGCAACCGGGCGATTTCGGGGAACTTCCAGGCCGTGAGCGCGATCACCCCGAAGGTCGCCACCCCGCCGAAGACCACCGAATTCACCGTTCCCATGAGTTTGGCGGCCAGGCCGGATTCGGCCATGCCGAGTTCGTTCGAGCAGCCGATGAAGACCGCCGTCACCGCCGAGACGCGCCCCATCATCTCGGGAGGTACGCTGGTTTGGAGGATCGTCTGACGTATGATCACGTTGACGGCATCTGCCGCCCCGCCGATGAGCAGGAAGACGAACGAGAGTACGAAGGCTGCGGTCAGGCCCAGCCCAATCGCTTGGGCGAGCGGAATGGCCAGAGCGAAACCGATGGTGCTCAATCCGAAGACGGCGAACGAAGCATAAAGCGTCGGTCCGGCACGATCGAGCGGCGGTCTTACAATGAGGTAAATGGACATCAATACTGCGCCGGCCGAGGATGAAGCCCGTAGTAAGCCGAAGCCTAAGGCGCCGACGCCTAGCATGCCGGCAAAGATCGGTAACAGCGCCACCGCACCTCCGAGGAGAACGGCGAAGAGATCCAGTGTGAAAGCGCCGAGCATCACGCGTTGACTGAGCATGAAATCAATCCCATGTCTTAAACTTACGAAAATTGGTTCGGCTTTGCGCGATTGCAGGCTTTGCGTGGTGCGCAAGGCGATGGTCAGGCCGAGCGAGCCGGCGAAGCAGAGAGCCATCGCAGCGTAGGCGAAAAGTTCGCCGTTTTCGCCTCCTGCCCAGATGAGGAGCCCGGCCAGCCCTGGGCCGATGACGCAGGCTAATTCGAAGAGCGTGTTGCGCCAGCGGACGCCGCCCGCGAGCAGATGGCGCGGCAAGAGCTCGGCGATAATCGCTTGGCGGGCGGTCGTGAGGAAACTGCGGGCGAGTCCGCCCAGGATAATGACCCCGTAGATGACGGTCAGCTTGGCCCAGCGGGCGGCGAGGAATTCCGGCAAAAACAGGAACAGGCCTAAAATAAACATCGTGAGCAGGGCGCCGATGGCGATGCGTCTTCGATTATTATTATCAGCGACGTGTCCGGCGAAGAGCACCGAACTAACGAAGGGGATGACTTCAGCCAGGCCGATGGCACCCAAGGCCAACGCAGCGGTCTCGGCGCCATGCTGTTCGGTGAGCTTAAAAACTTTCCAGGCGACGGCCACGCCTTGGATCTGGATCGCGATCGTCCCGAGTACGATTGACGCTAGGTAGAGGCGGAACGAGCGGGAGGCGACGGCGGACGAAGGTCCTGATGGCTCAAGTGACATCCCCTTCAGCAGAAATCAGAGCGGCTGCCTAGGCAATCACTGCTTTGACCACGTTGCCGGCGACGTCGGTCAGGCGGTAGTAGCGGCCTTGGAACTTAAAAGTCTGCCGCTCGTGGTCGACGCCGAGGAGGTGTTGCATCGTTGCGTGGAGGTCGTGCACGTGGACGGGATCCTTGACGATATTATAACCAAACTCATCGGTGGCGCCGTGGACATAGCCGCCTTTGACGCCACCGCCTGCCATCCAGAGGCTGAAGCAGCGAGGGTGGTGGTCTCGCCCGTAATTATCTTTAGTCATCTTGCCTTGGCAGTAGGCTGTGCGGCCAAATTCTCCGCCCCAGATCACCAAAGTGTCTTCGAGCAGGCCGCGTTGTTTAAGGTCCTTGATCAGCGCCGCCGAGGCTTGGTCGGTTTGTTTGCACTGGCGTTTGATGCCGTTGGGCAGGCCTCCGTGTTGATCCCATCCTTGGTGGAAGAGTTGGACGAAGCGTACGCCTTTTTCGACAAGTCTACGGGCCTGCAAGCAATTTGCCGCAAAGGATCCGGGCGTCTTTACGCTCTCCCCGTACATCGCGAGAGTGGCAGCGGACTCCTTGGAGAGGTCAGCGACTTCGGGCACGCTGGTTTGCATGCGATAAGCCATTTCCGCTTGGGCTAAACGAGCATCTACTTCCGGATCAAGTTCGGTGGCCCTCTGGTCGGCGTTAAGTTTGCCGAGGGCATCGAGCATGCTGCGACGCGCATGGGGCGAAACGCCTTCGGGGTTGGTCAGGAATAGAACCGGCTCTTTGCCGGCTTTGAATTGAACTCCTTGATGTTCGGAAGGCAGGAATCCTGAACCCCAGAGGCGCGAATAAAGCGGCTGATCTTTGGTCGCGTCTTGCGAGACCATGACGATGAACGCTGGAAGATTTTCGTTCATGCTCCCCAGGCCATAAGAAGCCCAGGCGCCCATGGAAGGCCGACCGGCGACTTGGTTGCCGGAGCAGAAGAATGTGATCGCCGGGTCGTGATTGATGGCTTCGGTGTGCATCGTCCGGATGACGCAAAGGTCGTCGGCGACTTCGCCTGTGTGACTCATGAGGTCGCTATATTCCGTGCCGCATTGTCCATATTTCTTGAAATCCGTGAAAGCGCCAGCGAGTGGAAGCGTCGCCTGGTATCCGCTCATGCCGGTAAGACGTTGGCCTTGTCGCACCGAGTCCGGCAAGGGCTGGCCGTTCTTTTCCCGAAGCAAAGGCTTAGGGTCGAAGGTCTCAAATTGAGAAGGCCCGCCGGCTTGGAAAAGGTAGATGACGCGTTTCGCTTTGGCCGGGAAGTGCGTGCCTTTGGGGAGCGGTGCTGCGTGCGCATCGCCGACGAGGCTGCGCATGGCCAAAGCGCCTATGCCCAGCGCAGAGGTGCCGAGGAAATGGCGCCGTGTGGGTTGTATCAGGCTATCGTAGCAAGGCTTAGGGGAATGCATGGTGATTAGCGTGAGGTGACGGCAGCGTCGCTTGCCATGATGGTGGAGCAGACGAGGGTGAGGGCGGCGAGGGAGGGGTCCGAGGGAATCTTCACGGATGCCTGACCGGATGCGACCGGAGCTTTCTTCTTCGTTTTCAAATCTGCCTTGCCTTCGGGCTTAGTTGGCGTCGATACGACCTGGGCGAATTGCGGCGGATTCGCTTTCTGCGCGATATAAAGTTCGTTCAGGGCGGCGAGCTCGGAGGGGCGTGGGTCACGCGTGCATACATTCCGGAAAGCTTGGGAAATCTGCGCCGTAGGTTCAGCTGCGGACTTACTTACTTTAATCGCGAGGTTCTTGGCGGCTTCGACGAAGCCCGTATTATTCAAGAGTACCAGCGCCTGCAGCGGGGTGTTGGTATTAAGACGTTTAGGTTGGCAGACTTCGCGCGAGCCAGCGTCGAAGATCAGCATATTATCGGGAGGGGCCGTGCGCTTACGGTAGGTGTAGAGGCTTCGACGGTTGGCAGATTCCTGCACGCTTTCGCCGCCGACTTTTTCGACGAGCGTGCCGGCGGCGAGTAGGGCTTGGTCACGGACCATCTCGGCGGTGAGGCGGAGGACCGGGCCGCGGGCGAGATACTTGTTCGAAGGGTCTTTTTCGCGTGCTTCGGCTGTCGGGGTCGAAGACTGGCGGAAGGTGGCGCTCAGAACCAGGCGGCGTAGCATCGCTTTGGTGTTCCAACCACTGTGAATGAAATCGACGGCCAAGGTGTCGAGTAGTTCTGGGTGGGAGGGAAGATCGCCTTGCATGCCAAGGTTCTCACTCGAATTTACCAGACCAGAGCCGAAGACCTGCGCCCATAAACGATTGATCATCACTCGGGAGGTGAGCGGGTGTTTCGGATCAGTCATCCAGCGGGCGAGACCGAGGCGGTTCTTCGGTAAGGAGTCATTCCAAGGGAAGATACGCGCGGGGACGCCAGGTTCGCAAAGTTTGGAGAGGTCGGGTTTATCGTATTCGCCGCGGGTCAGCACATAGCTTTTTGGGGCGAGGTCAGAGTGTTCCATCGCGAAGAAGGCCGGCGCTGAGTCCTGATGGGCGGCGAGGGCTCGCAGGGCTTCCTGAAGCCGAGACCAAGCCTGGGTATAAGTTGGATTGGCTCGAAGGCGCGCATGCTCGGCTAGAACTAACTCAGGAAGAGTCAAAGCGTCGGCGCCATGCAGCACCGCGACTTCAGCCGCCGTGAGGGAGGTGCGCCAGAGCTGAATCTCGTCGAGGGAGCCGTTACGGAAGCCGGCGTCACGTGAACGCGAACCGATCTCGAGGGCGTTGTCGCGCGGTTTGGCGTTCAGCGTGTCGCGCAAAATCGTCGTCTTCGCTTCGCGGCCATCCAGATAGATGTGCAGTCCAGCTGCTTTGGAAGAACCGTCGTAAGTGACCGTTACGCGCTGCCAGGTGCCGACCGGAAACTCGGTGGCAGTCTCGATGGAGACCGCGCTGTTGGGCCAGAGGTGAATCATGCTCCAGCGAAGTTTGCCGTGATCGACCAGGAGTTCGACGCCTGAGGCATCACCGTCACCCGTATAGCGACCGGTGGCATGGAGCACCGTGGCGCGAGCGTTCTTCTCGCCGAGACGTAGGAAGGCCGAGAACGTGAACGCATCGAAGCGACCGAGCTGTTTGAATTCCGGAAGGATGAAGCCGGCATCACCGTCGAACTTCACCGCCTGACCTTTGACGCCCGGAACAAGCTGGAGGTCTTCAGGGGAACCACGACGTTCGAACTTGGCTGGCTTACGTCCCGCCACGCTATCGTCGACGCCGGTCTTCGTGAAAGACTCGAGCGGGAAATGGGCGAGCGGAGTTGGCACCGTGACGGCTACCTTCTCCGTGACGTTGCGGGTAGTCACTAGGCCTTGTTCCGCTGCACGCACGGTGGCCCGTAGTTCGGCTTCCTTATTCCGATCGGCATCGGATTTGAAGAGACGGACGAAGGGCGGAGGTACTTCTCCGTGGTATGAAAGTAGACCATTTTCGTTCTGGTCACCGAACATCGCCGCCATCGAATAGTAGTCCCGTTGGGAGATAGGGTCGTATTTGTGGTCGTGGCAGCGCGAGCACTCCAACGTCAGGCCCATGAAGCCGTAGCCGGCGGTCATCACGCGGTCATTGATACCGTCTTGGCGGAACTCTTCGGCGATGGATCCTCCTTCGAAAGTCATCCGGTGAAGGCGATTATAGGCCGTGGCCACCCGTTGTTCCTGCGTTGGGTCGGGTAGTAGGTCGCCGGCGAGCTGTTCGGTCAGGAATTCGTCATAGGGTTTGTTGTCATTAAACGCCTTCAGCACCCAATCGCGCCAAGGCCAAGCGAACATGGGGTTGTCACCCGTGTAGCCCCAGGTGTCAGCGTAGCGGGAAAGATCGAGCCAGTTCACGGCCAGGTGTTCGCCGAAGCGGGGAGAAGCCAGCAGGGCATCGACGCGCTTTTCATAAGCGTCAGCAGACTTATCAGCGAGGAAGGCGTCGACCTCGCCGTTGGTCGGTGGCAGTCCGGTCAGCGCGAACGATGCGCGACGAAGCAAGGTGGCACGATCGGCCGGAGGGGATAACTTCAGTCCTGCTTTGGCGGCTTGGACGGCGACGAAGGCGTCGAGCGGATCTTTCGGCCAGGACGGATCTGCCACGGCTGGTGCGGCATGAGCGACCGGACTCACAAACGCCCAATGAGGATCGTATTTAGCGCCCTGTTTAACCCAACGTTTCAAGATATCTTTTTCCTTGGCCGAAAGCGGACGGTGCAACTCCGGCGGTGGCATGATTTCCTCGGGATCGGTCGAAAAGATGCGGGGAATCATTGCGCTTTTTTCGATATCGCCTGGGACGACCGCAATTTCACCGCTCTTGAGTTTCTTCGTCGCACCCTCGCTTTCATCGAGACGAAGTCCGGCCTTTCGGCCCTTGTTCGCGTCCGGACCATGACAGCCATAACACCGGTCCGAGAGAATGGGACGGACCTCCCGGTTGAAATCCACGGATTCATCGGCGCCGTAGCTTGTGATGCCCAAGAGGCTTACAAGGACGACGATGTTGCAGGACGATGACATCGTAGGGGTAGGACACATAAGCCCACCTGGTTGTTCCAGTAGAGGTTTTTTTCGGTCCCCCTTTTTCTGCTCTCTGGCAGTAGGGCTTTCTTGGCTTCGACTTGCATTGGCCAAATCTCGCAAATGCTTGCTTGAAGAGTTTCAGTCTTAAATCTCGGGTGGGTTATTCACATATTACCCACTTTCTTTGGCGATTTAGGTTTTTATGACTAACTCAGTCATATCATTCATAAAAGAGTGATTTCGCTCATTTAAACTTGCAAAAATAATGGATAAATAAGGAATAAGGGCATGGTGACCAAACTCTTCGGAACGGATGGCATCCGTGGTAAAGCCAACGAATACCCGATAACGCCCGAAATCGCGCTACGGACGGGCCAAGCTATTTCCAGGGTGCTCAAGTCGAGCGGGGCGAATCATAACCGTGTTATCATCGGCAAGGACACTCGGATCTCGGGTTATATGTTAGAGACCGCCTTAACGAGCGGCTTGGTCGGCAGTGGGATGGATGTTTTTCTGGTCGGTCCGATGCCGACTCCGGCAGTCGCTCACTTGACCAAGTCCATGGGTTGTGGCGCCGGCATCATGTTAACCGCCTCGCATAATCCTTATGAGGATAACGGGCTCAAGATTTTCGGACCTGACGGCTATAAGTTGTCCGATCAGCTCGAAGCCTTGGTCGAAAAAGATATTTTATCAGATATCAAGTCCTCCGGCGTGACCGGAGACAAGATTGGCAAAGCTTATCGCATCGATGATGCCCGGGGTCGTTATATCGAATACGCAAAGCAGAGCTTAGGGCCAGCGTCTCTGGCGGGAATGAAGATCATCGTCGATTGTGGGCATGGCGCAGGCTATCTGCTCGCGCCGCTTATTTTTAAGGAACTGGGTGCAAAGGTCGTGAAGATGGGCGTCGATCCGGACGGTATGAATATCAATGCCGGCTGTGGAGCTTTACATCCCGAAGCGGCGGGCGTGTTGGTGCGCGAGCATGGGGCCGACGTCGGCATTTCCTTGGATGGGGATGCGGATCGGGTGATCTTTTCCGACGCCTCTGGCGCCGCGGTCTCGGGGGATCGCATTCTAGCTCTCTGCGCCTTGGCGTTGCACCAGGAAGGCCGCCTTCGAGGCGACAAGATGGTCTGCACGGTGATGTCGAATCTCGGATTGCATGAGTCCATGCGTCATGCAGGCATCGGCGTGGTGACTACGCCGGTGAGTGATCGCTATGTGATCGAGGCGCTGCGGAAGGACGGGCTTTCTTTTGGCGGCGAGAATTCTGGTCACCTGATCTTTGCGGATTATGCGACGACCGGGGACGGAATCTTGAGCGCTTTGCAGGTGCTGCGTATGATGCGAAATAAAGGAGCAACCTTGGCTGACCTCGCCCAAGGCATGCAAGAATACCCGCAGTCGCTCGTTAATATGAAAGTCAAAGCCAAGGTCGCCTTGGAGAAGCTGTCACGCTTGCAGGAAACGCTGGCAAAAGCCGACGCTGCTTTTGGCCAGACCGGCCGCCACCTGATCCGCTATTCCGGGACGGAGAACAAACTGCGCATCCTCGTCGAGCATCGGGAGCAAGGAGAGGTCGATCGCTGGTCTAAGCTTTTCGCTGACGCCGTCATGGCCGATTTCGCTGACCTCGCATGAGACCGACGTTTATCTTTGTTGGGTCCGCTGACTCCGCCGGTTGTCATCCCTTGACGTTGACGCGCTCTTTGGCGGATTTCCCGCTGGCGAACATCCCTTTAAGGCAGCATCAGACGGCGGCCCTTTTGCAGGCCGGCGTTGATCCTTCGCCCGGCGAAATAGCTACATTAGAAGTTCAGGTCGATGCTTGGTTAGACGGTAATGATGTGCTCGCTTTTCTTGTCGATGGCACTGTGGGTATCTTGACGCAGGCCGACGGTAAGGTCTTGGTCCGAAAAGCCCAGGCGGGTGCTGTTACGCAAGTCGCTTCGAAGTCATTTTCAATTTCCTACAGTTGGGATCTGCTTCGGGCGAACGAAGCGGCCTTGGCGGCCAAGGTTAAGTTCAGCCGTCCGCTGGAGTTTCATCCTTGGTTGGTCCGGACGGGGGTGCTTTACGTCAAGGGCCGCTTGCAGCTTGGCAAGGGCACGCGACTTTTGCCCGGGGTGGTCATCGAGGGCGACGTCGTCATCGGCGACAACTGCAAGATCGGTCCACATTGTTATATCCGAGGCTCCACTTCGATCGGCGATGGTTGCCACATCGGGCAGGCTGTTGAGATTAAGAATTCTATTTTGCTTAACCAAACGAACGTGGGTCACCTGGCCTATATCGGTGATTCAATTTTAGGCCAAGGCGTGAACCTGGGAGCCGGAACGATTTCTTCCAATCTTCGTCACGATGGTAAAGCGCATCGCAGTATGGTCGCCGGAGCCCTGGTCGAAACCGGCCGGCGTAAATTCGGGACCATCATTGGCGATAAAGTGCATACTGGAATCAATACCTCCATCTACCCTGGCCGTAAGATTTGGCCGAGCCTCACCACTTTGCCGGGGGCGATCGTCGATCGCGACCTGCTTTCCTAAACTACTTATGTGTGGCATCATCGGATATGTCGGTCGCGCGTCCGCGACTCCAGTTCTTTTAGGCGGTTTACGCCGTCTGGAATACCGCGGTTACGATTCCGCGGGTATGGCGCTTCAGGAAGGTAGTGAACTCGTGGTCGCGAGGGCTGTCGGCAAGGTCGCGAAATTGAGCGAAAAAATCGACCTCATCTGGAGCGAGGAGCTTCAAGGTCGATGCACAGTTGGCATCGCGCATACGCGATGGGCCACGCACGGGGCGCCGACGGAAGCTAATGCGCACCCACATCGTGATGCCTCGCAACGGATTTGCTTGGTGCATAATGGCATCATCGAAAATTATCGGAATATCCGGCAGAGGCTTGAAGCCAAGGGGCACGTTTTCGTCTCGGAGACCGATACCGAAGCGCTTTCCCGGCTGATCGGCGAGTTTTATAAGGGCGATCTCCGTCAGGCCGTCACGCGCGCGCTCCGTCAGGTCGAAGGCGCCTATGGCATCGCGGTCATGGCCGCGGATGAGCCGGGCATCATCGTCGCCGCCCGAAAGGGCAGCCCGTTGGTCATCGGCGTCGGTGAAGGTGAATGCTTGGTCGCCTCCGATGCTTCGGCCTTAGTGGCCCATACGCGCCGCGTGATTTACTTGAACGACGGCGACATCGCATTGCTGAAAGCGGATTCGGTCCACATCACGGATATCGACCATGCGCCGATTGAGCGCGACGTCGCCGATCTTGAGCTCGAAGCGGGAGCCGTTGAAAAAGGCGGTTTCGAGCATTTCATGCTCAAGGAAATCTATGAGCAACCCGAGTCAGTGCGTAACGCCCTCCGCGGTCGTATCGATGCCCTGCAAGGGACGGCAGTTTTGTCCGGCATGGGTACCTCGCCGCGCGAGTTGGCCGAGATCCGCCGGATTGTCATGGTCGGTTGCGGTACTTCCCTTCATGCTGGCATGGTCGGCGAGTTTGCCTTCGAGGAATTAGCCACGATATCCTCCGAAGTTCAGCAAGCGGCCGAATTCCGTTATCGTAATCCTATCGTCGACGCGCACGACCTCGTGATTGCCATTTCGCAGTCGGGTGAGACGGCTGATACCTTAGCCGCCGTCCGGGAGGCGAAAGAAAAGGGCACGATGGTGATGGGGTTGGTGAACGTGGTGGGTTCCACAATCGCGCGCGAAACCGGGCGAGGCGTCTATTTGCATGCTGGACCGGAAATTTCCGTGGCCTCGACGAAGGCTTTTACCGGTCAGGTTGCGCTACTATTATTGATGGCTTTGAAACTTGGACGTGGTCGCCACCTTTCGGTGGAGCGCGGTTTGGCGATCGCCCGGCAGATCCAACGCCTGCCTGAACTCATCGAAGCGGTATTGGCGCAGAATGATGCCATCGCCCAGGTGGCAGCCGTCATCGCCCCCCACGAGCATGCGTTCTTCTTAGGGCGCGGTCCGATGCATCCGGTGGCCTTGGAGGGCGCTCTGAAATTGAAGGAAATATCTTACATCCATGCGGAAGGTTACCATGCGGCCGAACTGAAGCATGGCCCGATCGCCCTGCTTACGCCGGGAACGCCGGTCGTGGTCATCGCGAATCAGTCCCCCGTCGTGGATAAGGTTCTGAGCAACGCAGAAGAATGTCGTGCCCGCGGCGCCCAAGTCATCGCGCTCGTGTCGCAGACCGGCCCCGCCGCGGCCGTCGCCGACCATGTGATCCGCATCCCTGATTGCGATCCGCTCGTGGCGACCATTCCCGCGGCCGTCGCCTTGCAATTACTTGCCTACCACGTGGCCCGCTTGCGCGGCTGCGCCATCGATCAGCCGCGTAACCTGGCGAAGTCGGTGACGGTCGAATAACTTTAATACGGTTATTATTTCTGGGTAATAGACCTCAGGCCGTTCAGGTTGCAGGGCGGCGGGGCTGGCTTTTGCTTGTCTCGCCATGAGCACACCACCCAAGAAAACCTGTCGACTCTGCCACAAAGCCAAACCTTTGGAATCCTTTCATCGGTTGCACGGCGTGGCCGCGTTGCACCCCTTCTGTAAGCCCTGTTTGGGGACTACGGTCCAACTTCGTTCCAAGGAGCGCTTGGTTAAGCGCCGCGTGAATAAGAAAGAGTGTGCCCAATGCGGGCAGGATTTGCCCTTGCAGATGTTCCATTGGCTGACGGCCTCGGGCACACATCATAGCTACTGCCGCGCCTGCCATGCCGCCTATATGGCCGACCGATATCGCCGACTCCAAGCCAAGCGGAGAAGCCTTTGAAAGGTTTCCCGCTGGTGGCCGGACGGGGACTTGAACCCCGAACCAATTGATTAAGAGTCAACTGCTCTACCATTGAGCTATCCGGCCAGACAGCGGGATGTGAATGAGTGCAATTCGCTGGCAGGAGTTCAAGAGCAAATGCAGCTAAATCGACAGGGCCGATGGGCGGGGTGGGTTTGGTTCGTGGTGGCTGGACCGGGACTCGAACCCGGAACCAATTGATTAAAAGTCAACTGCTCTACCATTGAGCTATCCAGCCTTTACGAACCAAGCCGATACAAGCCATCAAATGACCGTTGGTAAAGTAATTTCTGACCCTTTAACGCTGACCTCTTTGGCGTAAGGCCTCGAAGAGGCAAACGCCTGCGGATACGGATACATTGAGGCAGGGTACCGCACCAAGCATAGGGATGCGCAGTAAGAAATCGCATGTCTCGGCGGTCAGGTGTCGGATACCGTCGCCTTCGGCGCCAAGGATGATGGCCAGCGGGCCAGAGAGTTTTGCGTCGAACAACGATTGGCTGGCCTTGTGATCGCTCGTGCCAGCGACCCACACGCCAGCGTCTTTGAGTTTAACCAAGGCGTTGCGCAGGTTGTTGGCTTGGACGATCGGGAGCGTTTCCGCGGCACCCACGGCCACCTTGCGGACGGTTTCGGTCACCGGCGCCGAGTTCTTCTTTGTAATGATGACGAAGGCGCAACCGGCGCACTCGGCAGTTCGGATGCAGGCACCGAGATTATGCGGATCTTGGACGCCATCGAGGATCAGGATGAGCGGATTCTTATGTTCGGAGAGCAGAGCCGGAATATCCCCCTCATCATAAAGTTTGAGAGGCTTATTTAAGTCCGCATGACGCGGGGCGCGGTCATTGCTCCGGGCCATCGTCGTGCTTAGCGGCGAGCGAGCCGACCACGGGCATGGAGGGCTTCCGCGATCTGGATGGCATTAAGGGCTGCGCCTTTCCAAAGTTGGTCACCGCTTACCCAGAGGGACAGTCCGTTATCGAAAAGGGTGTCTTTGCGGAGTCGACCGACGCCGCATTTTTCTTTACCGGCATAATCGAGCGGCATCGGGTATTTCTTGTTGGCCGGATCATCGCATAATTCGGCGCCCGGGAAGCTGCTGATCGCCTGACGAGCTAGGGCCAGATTGACCGGACGTTCGAACTCGGCGCTGATGGCGATGGAGTGGGCACGAAAGACCGGAACGCGCACGCAAGTTGTCGTCACTTTGAGGTCAGGTAGGTCCATGATCTTGCGACCTTCGTTGAGCATCTTCATTTCTTCCTTGGTGTAACCGTCTTCCAGGAAGGAGTCGACCTGGGGGATGACGTTGAAATTGATCGTGTGAGGATAGACTTTGGCGGGGGAGCTTTCGCCGCGAGCCCACGCCCGCGCTTGAGTGTCTAATTCGCGCATGGCCTCCGCTCCGGTGCCGGAGACAGCTTGATAAGTAGAGGCGAAGAAACGCTTGAGGCCGAAGGCTTGATGCAGGGGGTAGAGCCCCATCAAGGCGATGGCGGTCGAGCAATTGGGATTAGAGATGATACCTTGATGCTTTTCTAAGGCCTGCGGATTGATCTCAGGGATGACCAGGGGGACGGTGGGATCCATCCGGTAGGCTGAACTATTATCGATGACGATCACCCCGCGTTTTACGGCTTCGGGGGCAAGGGCGAGGGAGATGGAGCCTCCGGCGCTGAAAATAGCAAAATCAAGGCCGTCAAAGGCTTCGGGCTTGGCTTCCTGTACGGTCCATTCCCGGCCCCCGTAGGTTACCTTGGAGCCCGCGGAGCGAGCCGAAGCTAGGGGACGGAGCTCAGCGACGGGGAAGTTCCGCTTGGCCATTAATGCCAGCAGTTCTTGACCCACCGCGCCTGTCACGCCCACGATGCCGATACGATATGCCATGTTCTGAGTTAGCTGTTGTTTTGAAGCGGGAGATGTCCGAGCGCCTTGCAGGGCTGGGTCTCCCTGTTGCGGAAGATTGCATCGTTGTGTCGATTGACCAGCAAAAACTATGGATTTTAAGCAAAGAGGCTTTGAGCACCTTTGTTATCAGTACGGCCCGCGCGGGGGTGGGCTGTATTCAGGATTCTCTGCAAACGCCTTATGGACTTCATCGGGTGTCTGAAAAGATTGGTTCGGGCGCGGATGCTGGTATGGTCTTTAAGGCCAGAAAGGCCACCGGAGTGCACTGGCAGGATTGGCCGACGCCTGAAGATAATCTGATTACCAGCCGCATCCTTTGGCTAGAGGGCATGGAGGCTGGGGTCAACGCCGGCACCAATGCCGCGGGGCAGGTGGTAGATACCAAAGCCCGTTATGTTTATCTCCATGGCACGAATCAGGTCGCGAAACTCGGACAGCCCAACAGTCATGGGTGTATCCTGCTTTCCGATGCTGATATTATTAATATCTTCGAAATCATTCCGGTCGGTACGCCGGTCTTGATCCGGGCTTAGCGGGCCGGCTCTTCGACTTCGGGCTTTACTTCGCTGACGGGTGTCTTCTTAGCCCAAGCAAGAATCATGTCGCGGGCGACGGGTCCGGCGGTTTTTCCACCCCAGGTGCTGGTGTCGAGCTGGCCTTCGACGAGGACGCAGAAAGCGACGGCGGGATTATCCGCCGAAGCGTAACCGATAATCCAGGCAAGGTGGGCCTTCTGGCCTTTTTGGAAATACTCGGAAGTGCCGGTCTTCGCGGCGAACGCGAGTCCCGGGATCATGACGCTGCGGGCGGTGCCTTCTTCGACGCATCGGTTAAGCCCGGAACGCAGGGCGGCCAATTGCAATCCATTCAGTCCGATAGATTCGGCGCCTTGGTGCCGGGCATCCCGCCCAGGGTCGTGAATGATGGTGGGCGTGGTCCGGGTTTCGCCGCGGGCGACTGACGCCGCGACGCATGCCATGTGCAAAGGGGTTGTCAGCAGGAACCCCTGGCCGATGGCGGTGTTCGCCGTGTCGCCTCCGGTCCATGGCCCCGCTCCGATCCTTAACTTGTAAGCGGTATCCGGTACGACCAAACCACGATTGGCGGGGAAGGGCAGTTCGGTCGTATTTTTATTATCTGCCGATGGCGGCATCTGGAGCAAAGGGGTGTCGAGTCCGAATCGCCGTGCTTCCGCCGCCAAGGGTTCGATGCCGACACCCAGTCCGACCTGGTAATTCCAGACGTTACAGGACACGGCCAACATTTTTTCAAGGTCAACCTGACCATAACCGGCCGGATCGTGTTCGGGAAAATCGCGGCCACCCACGCGGTAACTCGGACCGCATTCCAGGATATCGTCCCAGTCGATGACCTTGTTCCGCATCCCGGCGATGGCGGTGATGACCTTGAAGGTGGAGCCGGGGGGGTAGAGTCCTTGAATGGCGCGATTGAGCCAGCCGCCCGAGGTTTCGATCTCGTCGAAATACGTCCGCGTGACACGGTCGGCCAGTCGGTTGGGGTTGAAGGTCGGTTGACTCGCAAGCGCCAGAATCTCGCCGGTGTTCACGTCTAGCATGACCGCGGCGGCGGGCAGGACCTTGCCTTGCGAATCTTTGATCTGCGCCAGGGCTTTCTCGGCGGCCCGTTGGATTTCGATATCGAGAGATAAGACGACGAATGAGCCTTGGGTTGGGTCGGATTTACGTAACAGTTCTTTGTTATACCCCGCGGAGGTTTTGGTCCAAAGTTCCCAGCCGCTTAAGCCGCAAAGGATTTCGTTGTAAGATTCTTCAATGCCGGCAGCGCCTTTTTTTCCGGTGTAGTGCAGTTTCTGCAAGAGTTCGTTCTTTTCGTCGTTCAGCGTATTGGGAGGTAATTCATCGGTGTCTTTCACGTAGCCGAGGACGTGTGCGGCCAAGGTCCCGTACGGGTAGGTCCGGATGATGTCCGAATCCAGTCGGATGGGGCCGTCGACGGGGAACTGTTCGACAAAGCGGGCAACGGCTCGAACGCCTTCCTCGGTCGTGATGGATTGGTCGGCAACGGGGAAGGCTAAATCGGAAACCAAAGTGTAGGGAAGGGCGCGACGTTCGCGTAAGTGCTTCCTAAGGTCATCGATCTTGACTAGTCGTTCGGAAGGGGAGTCGACCGGGTTGGATTTAACGGGGATTTTGTTTTTCTTGATATTACGGCTCGTTGCATCGATGACGAACCAGACTTTATCAAGCCAACGCTGTAAGACATTAAGCCGCGCGGAATCCTGAATTTTTTCGCGGTCAATCTGGCCGGTTTCCCGGGCGCGCTCAGCGGCCAGCAACTTCCGGTATTCGGTTTGGAATTCCGGTTGGAGCTCGGAGAGGTCAGCTTTGACGCTCCAGCGAACGCGGTTATCTACAAGGACGTAACCGTTGCGGTCATGGATGCGACCTCGCGCAGGTGGCTTGAGGATGATGCGCCTACTTTGGGAATCAGACTGTTCTTTAAGGTCACCGGATTGTAGCCATTGCCGGACCAAAAGACCAGCGGCGACGTAGATGAAGCCGCTGGAGAAAATCCAGAAAACCAAAATCAAGCGGAGGCGTTCGATGCGAGTCGAGGGCAGTACTTTAAGGTCGTTGAGGTCTCTCATGGCGTTTCATTGGCCGGAGGCGTGTTCATGTAATCCATTGCACTATTTTGAATGAGCGACAGGGGCCAGAATAAGATAAGACTCACCAAGGCCGAGGTGATCAACTGAAGCAGAAGTTGGGGTAGGAAAGCGCCGAGAGGGTTGAAGCTTAATTGGCCAAGGGTAAAGGCAGTCGCGCAGAACCAGATGGTCGTGGCGGTGAAGTTCACGATGAGCGAGGCTCGCAGGAGTCGCGGTGCATTACGAAGCAGGGGCTTGTTGCTGGTAAGGAAGATCGCGATGGCAATCAACGCTAGGGCAAGAGTGCCGTCAGGGATGGGTCTACGGGCTTCGAACAGAAAGCCCACGCAGCCTGAAAACAGGACGGCTTGCCAGCGACGGAGCCGACTACAAGGCACGACGATGGCTGCCCCTGAAATGAAAACGTTGAATCCCCAGTGGGCCGTCCAATCCGACAATAAGTCCGCCGCGAAAAGCCACGGGTAGGTCGCTAGAAGGATGATGAGCCAGGACCAACTCATGCCTATTGGAAATCCTCGTAACGTTTTTCGAGCAAGATTTCTCCCGCCGCAGGATGGATCGGGACAAGGACGGAGACTTCCTGCAGTGAGAATAGGTTACGCGAGGGCTGGAGGGTGCCCTCCTTGAAGTTGCCTTCTTGGGTGGTGCGAATGTTGGAGTCGAGGGTACCGATGGTCAGGCCGGCAGGGAAGACTCCGCCCATGCCGGTGGTGACTACTTTGGCGCTTTGACCAGCGGGTGCGACGTAATCCGTGGGGATGACGGCGATTTTCGCCCGAGCTGTTCCAAGTGAATTAGCAGGCAGTCCGCTAACCAGCACGATACGTCCTTGTTCGTCGCCTTCAAGGTAGGCGGTGCAACGGAAGTTGGGGCTGGTTACCAGATCTACTTCGCAGGTGTTAAGGTGTACGAGGGAAACTTTTCCGATCACCCGGTCGGAGAAGACCACGGGACAACCTGGGCGAATGCCGTCGCTTCGTCCTTTGCGGAGAATGATCCGGTGCCACCAGGAAGAACTGTCACGTGATGCGACGCGTGCGACGATGGTTAGGAATTCCCTTGGTGCGGTGTAGCGCGCGAGTTCGCGCAACCGGATATTTTCCTGCCGAATATCTTCGAGCGTACGGACTTTCAGTTCGAGGGCGGCATTGATGCGCGCAAGATCCCTGGAGGCCGCCGCTAATTCCTCCGAACTTTTGCTCTTAAGTTCCCAAAAACGGGCCAAGTCCCTTCCTTTAGCGACGAGGTGAAGGGCCGGAGCTTGAAATTCGACGAACGCCTCTCGCGTGCCCATGCGGACGAAGCTGGGCGCCAAAATCCAGAGCGCCACAAATACGAAAAATGCGACGTAAGATGCCTTCGCGCCTTGACGGTTTTTATCCATGGCGGGTAAGCCCGCGGTGCTTAGTCTCGGCCGCTCCAGCGCGAGGAGTTGGCGAGGATTTTTCCGGTGCCATTGACCACGGCGCAAAGAGGATCTTCTGCGACCATGACGGGGACGCCGGCTGCTTCGGAGATCGCGCGATCGATGCCGCGAATCAAGGCGCCACCGCCGGCGACGACGATGCCGCTAAGATAGATGTCCCCTGATAATTCAGGGGGAATGCGCTCCAGCGAGCCCTTGACGGCTTCGATAATCTGGTTGATGTTATCCATCATGGCCTCGCGGATTTCTTGCGAGGTGAGATGAAGAGAGCGGGGAAGGCCGGTGACGGAGTCGCGGCCGCGAACTTCATAGGTAAGCTCTTGTTCGAGGGCGTAGGCCGAACCGATCTTAATCTTGATTTCTTCGGCAGTGCGTTCGCCGATGATCAGGTTGTAGGAATTTTTGATATACTTGATGATCGAGGTATCAAATTCGTCTCCGCCGACCCGAATGGAACGAGCGTGCACGATGCCACCAAGGGAGAGTACGGCAACTTCGGTCGTGCCGCCGCCGATGTCGACGATCATCGAGCCAGTAGGCTCTTCGACCGGCAAGCCGACGCCGATCGCAGAGGCAACGGGCTCAGGAATCGTGATCACGTCATCAGCACCGGCGCGATAAGCGGAATCCATGACGGCACGACGCTCGACGGCGGTGATGCCATAGGGAACGGCAACGACGACGGTCAGGTTGGTGAAAAGGGATTTGCGGGCCACTTTCCCGATGAAGTAGCGGAGCATGTGCTCGCTGATTTCGAAGTCGGCAATGACGCCGTCTTTCATCGGACGAAGGGCTTGGATGTCTCCGGGGGTACGGCCAAGCATCATTTTGGCCTCGTTACCGACCGCAATCGGTTTGCGGGTGCTGGTTCGGATGGCGACGACGCTGGGCTCACGCAGGACGACGCCGCGGTCTTTTAAGAAGACGAGCGTATTGGCGGTGCCAAGGTCGATGCCGATGGCTTGGGTGAATAGCCCGGGGAAGCGCTTAAACATCAGTGTCGTTTGGGTTTCCTTGATGAACCTCGGATTGGCAGGGGAGTCAAAAGTAAAGTGAGGTCAGCCGCCGCCTATCTTCCGTCATAAGATTCATAGAACCAGAGAGATAGGCTTGGAGTGCAGTCGGGGATTGGCGTCCCAGCGAAGTGATGCCTCTTGCTCAATCGAAGCGGGTGACTAAAAGGCGCTTACCCCAACCCCCATGATACCCCCGCTCAATCGTCGCGATTTTCTCAAATCAGCCGGCATGGCTTCGGCAGCTTTTGCCGTCGCCCGCCCTTGGCTGAATTCTTCCGCTCGGACGGTCTCCCCGAACGAGAAACTGAACATCGCCGCCATCGGCTTCGGCGGCGTCGGTGGAAGCAATGTGCGCAACTCGGCCGACGAAAACATCGTCGCCCTCTGCGACCTGGATTTGAAGCGCTGCGTCAGCACGATCAAGACACAGCCCAAAGCCGCGCTCTTTACCGACTTCCGCGAGATGCTGGAGAAGCAAAAAGACATCGATGCGGTCATCATTGCTACGCCAGACCACTCCCACGCTTATATCGCCATGGAATGCATGCGGGCGGGTAAGCATGTTTACGTTCAGAAGCCGATCGCCCATTCCGTGTTCGAAGCCCGCACGCTCACCGAAGCTGCCCGGAAATATAAAGTCGTTTCGCAGATGGGCAATCAAGGCCACTCCGGCGAAGGAATCCGGCAGGTCACCGAATGGATCGCCGCCGGGTTGATCGGACAGGTTCGCGAGGTGCATGCTTGGACGAATCGCCCGATCTGGCCGCAGAGTTCGGAAATGGAGCGGCCGAAGGATGTGCAATCGCCTCCGGAAGGGATGGATTGGAATAAGTGGATCGGGCCCGCCCCGTCCCGCCCTTTCAACAGTGTTTATCATCCGGGCAAATGGCGTGCCTGGTGTGACTTCGGAACGGGATCGCTGGGCGATATGGGTTGTCATATCATCGACCCTATTTTTATGGCTTTGAAGTTGCGCTATCCGACGAGCGTCGAAGGCAATGTCTCGACCGTATACGAGAGCTTTGGTCACGAGACCAAGAGCAAGAACGAGTGTTATCCGCGGTCCTCGATCGCGCGTTTCAAGTTCCCCGCCCGCGAAGGTTTGGTGCCCGTCGAACTCACGTGGTGGGACGGCGGTCTGATGCCTTCCCGCCCGGATGAATTGGAAGAAGATGATTCCTTTGGCGACCATAATGGCGGCTGTTTGTTCATCGGTGATAAGGCGAAAATCGTTTGCGGATGTTATGGTGAGAAACCTCGGATCTTAAATGCCGATCTGCGGCAGGAAGCTAAGAAACTTGCGAAGACCATTCCTCGCATCCTAGGTGGCAGCACCGGACACGAGAAGGATTGGATCCGGGCCTGTAAGGGCGGCGAAGCCGCTTCGTCGAATTTCGATTACTCGGGTCCCTTGTCCGAAATGGTTCTCATGGGTAATCTCGCAATCCGTTATCCGGATCGAAAGCTTCTCTGGGACGGTGAAAAGATGGAGGTCACCAATGATAAGGCCGCGAACGCCTATGTTCGTCGCCAATATCGCGAAGGGTTTGGCTTAGGCGTCTGATTTGACACCTAGCCGTTTTCATGCCCCTGGAGCTTAGGCGCTTAGGGGCATGTTTTGTTTAGAGCTTATAGCCTAAAGCCAGAGCGAGCAGAATGGCACCGCCGAGCACGATGCGATACCACGCAAACGGCCCCATACCACGCCGTGAAACGAAACTGACCATCCATTTCACGGCGATGAAGGCGGTCACGGCCGCAACGATGAGGCCGAGGCTCGCCGGTCCGGCAGGGTAGACTTTTCCTAACGCAGGTCCGAGTGACCACATTTTGTAGAAGGATGCGGCGGTGAGGGTGATGAGTCCTACGAGGAAAGAGAATTCGGTGGCCGCCGCGTTCGAGAGTCCAGCCAAGCGGCCTCCTAGGATGGTTGATAGCGAGCGGCTGGTGCCAGGAATCAGAGCGAAACATTGGCAGAGGCCGATGGTCATCGCCTGTCGAGGGTTGATTTCGGCGACTTCATTTTCGCTGAAGTTGACCTTCGGCAAGAGTTGTTCAGCGCCCAGAATGACGATTCCTCCAATCATCAAGGCGCCGGCGACGACTTCTATCGAGAATAAATAGGCGCCGATGGCTTCTTTGAAGAAGAGGCCGAGTAAGGCGGACGGGAAAAACGCAATAAGCAGCGCCAAGGCCAGCCGAAGGGCGGCACGTTCTCCGCGCATGAGTCCTGCGACGACGCTGCGCACACGTCCGAAAAAGACCACCAGCACGGCGGCGATTGCGCCTACCTGGATGATGACGATGTAGTCGTCCGCGACACGGTCCTGCGAAATGGGACGGCCTTTGTGGTCGCTGACATCCCTCACCATTATATTTTTATCATGCGGTACATTCATCAGCCGGTCGCTGATGATCATGTGTCCGGTCGAACTGACCGGTAGGAATTCAGTCACGCCTTCGACGGTGCCGGTGATCAAGGCGCGTTTATAAGTAAAGTTGGCCTGGGTCTCGGCAGGTGTTTCGGTCTGTTCGGCCGCAAGAGTGGTGAAAGTCGTGAGGAGGAGCAGGGCACAGGCAAATGGGCGCATGACTCAGGCTTGTCCGATTGGTTAGTTTTCCGCAAGCCTGTGCCGAAGTCCCCTTGTCGCTTGCCCTTGGGTTGGCTTCTCGCTTTATCTGGGTATTCCTATGTCGGCCTCCAGCCTTATTCCGACCACCGAGCCACGCTTTCAGGTTCCTGACGTCCATGGGCGCTTTGGGCAATTCGGTGGCATGTATGTCCCCGAGACATTGATGACGCCTTTGCTTGATCTGACGAAGGCTTATGCGGAGGCTCGACGCGATCCGGTTTTCCAAAACGACTACGCCGAGATGCTGCGGGATTACGCCGGTCGACCAACGGGGTTGTATTATGCGGAATCTCTGACGCACCACATCGGTGGTTCGAAGATCTACCTGAAGCGGGAAGATATGCTTCATACCGGGGCGCATAAGATTAATAACGTCATCGGACAGGCGCTGTTGGCCCGCCGGATGGGAAAGAAACGCATCATCGCCGAAACCGGAGCCGGCCAGCATGGCACGGCGACGGCCGCCGTGTGCGCCCGATTCGGACTAAAGTGCGTCATTTATATGGGGGCGACGGATATGGAGCGTCAGGCGCTCAACGTCTACCGCATGCGCCTGATGGGTGCCGAGGTCCGTGGCGTCGAAGCAGGTCAACGGACTCTCAAGGAGGCCGTGAACGAAGCCATGCGCGATTGGGTGACGAATGTCCGTGATACGCATTATATCTTAGGTACCGCCTACGGTTCGCATCCCTACCCGATGATGGTCCGTGATTTTCACCGCATCATCTCGATCGAATCCAAGCAGCAGATGCTCCGGGCCGAAGGCCGATTGCCGGACACCGTCGTGGCCTGCGTTGGCGGAGGCTCTAACGCCATCGGCTCTTTCTTTGAATACCTTGACGAGCCGTCGGTTAAGCTAATCGGCGTCGAAGCGGGCGGCCGTGGCATCCTGAAGGGTGAGCATGCGGCGCGTTTCGCCGGCGGGCGTCTGGGTGTGCTGCAGGGTTGCATGACTAATATCCTCATGGACACCGAAGGCCAGATCGAGGGGACGCACTCGGTTTCCGCTGGTTTGGATTATGCTGCCGTCGGACCCGAACACGCTTATTATCGCGAACGTGGGCGGGTTGATTTTGCTTATGCGACCGACGACGAATGCTTGGCGGCTTTCCAACTTCTATCGCGTATGGAAGGCATCATTCCTGCTTTGGAATCAAGCCATGCCGTGGCTCATGGTTGCAAGGTTGCGGCCGCGGGTCCTAAGGAAGGTATCGTGATGATCAATCTTTCTGGACGTGGCGATAAAGACGTATGGAGCGCCGCGCGTGCCTTGGGTACGGAGATAAAGCTCTGATCATGGGAGCGTCTTCGATGACCGGTTTCGGCCGCGCTGAGCTGAATCTTCCGGGTGTAAGGCTTTCCGTAGAAATCGCCTCGGTTAATCAGAAAAACTTACAGGTCTCGGTCTATGGGCCCGAAATCTGGTCAGGCTTGGAAGCGGTAGCCTCCGGCTGGATTCGCGCTCGCATGCAACGCGGCAAAGTGACGGTACGCATCACGCAAGCCTCGCAAGGTGCTCCCAGCGATAAGCTCTGGGATGGGGAAGCCACTAAGCGCTCCCTAAAAGAGTTGGAACAATTAGCCCTATCCATGGGCGTCCCTTATGTGGCGCCCTCGCTTGATTTGATACTTAAGCTGGCAGAATCACGTCGCGGCAATCAATCTGCCTTGCCTGACTTCGCCGTTGTCGAATCTCAACTTCGCCTTGCGTTTGATGCGGCGTTGGACGGAATTTTGAAAATGAGGGCAGAAGAGGGGAGGGCCTTAAGCGTCGATTTACAGCAGCGCCTCGATGCGATGCAAAAAATGGTCTTAGGGATGATGGACGCCGAGCGCACCGGTCCGGTCCGTCACCGTGACGCTATGCTCAAGCGATTGCAGGAGGCTGGCCTGGCCCTTAATGTGGCCGATGACCGGGTATTAAAGGAGCTAGCCCTTTTTGCTGACCGTTCGGACATAACCGAAGAAATCGTTCGTCTTAATAGCCACCTTTCTCAGTTTAAAGCCGAGTTGGAGATGCCCAATTGCGGTCGAAAACTCGATTTTCTCGTCCAGGAACTCCTCCGTGAGGTCAATACGATCGGGAGCAAAGCCTCCGAAATCATGACAACAAAGCTGGTTTTGGAGGCTAAAACCGAAATAGAGCGGATTCGGGAGCAGGTCCAAAATCTGGAATAAGGTTTTTGGGGTGTGGTATTGCCACCTTGGCTTTCCCATGCCTTTGTCTATCAACACTTACGCATCTGGCCATGTCCAACAATCTAACTAAGCGAGATATCGTTATCAAAATTTTTACGGATAAAGGCTATCCGCAAAAGCATATCCGCGACAGCGTCCAGATGACGTTGGATGCGATCAGCGAAGCGTTGCTCGCTGGGCGCGATGTTGAACTCCGTAATTTCGGAGTATTTCAGGTACAGGTCCGCAAGAGTCGCGTGGGTCGTAATCCGAATCGTCCCGAGACGGATGTGATTATCCCCAAGCGTGCTGTCATCAAATTTAAAGCCGGTAAAGAACTGAAAGCTAAATTGAAGTCGTACGACGTTGAAAAGCCAGCGCAGTAAGCGCCGTCGCTCATGTCTGATATTCGATCGCTCCCCGGGTTCCGGGAGTTTTATCCCGAAGACCGTGCGGTCTTAGGTCATGTCATGGGCGTATGGCGTCAGGCCTGTCGTCGTTATGGTTTTCGTGAATGGGAGTCGCCCGTGCTCGAGCCTTTGGAACTTTTTACCGAAAAGTCGGGTGAAGAGATTGTTCGGCAATTGTTCAATTTTGAAGATAAGGGCGGGCGTAAGGTCAGTCTTCGGCCGGAAATGACGCCTTCGTTGGCTCGGATGGTCGGGGCCAAGGCCAACGGTATGCCTAAGCCTATCCGCTGGTTCGCCATGGGCGAAAACTATCGTTACGAAAAACCCCAGAAGGGCCGCTTACGCGCCTTCTATCAACTGAATGCGGATTTGCTCGGTGAAGCTGGACCGGCGGCGGATGCGGAAATCATAGCGTTGTGTTCCGACTGTCTCATCGGCTTCGGGCTGACGCAGGCCGATTTCCGGATTCGTATTTCCGATCGAACACTTTGGTTCCGTTACTTGGCGAGTTTGGGGGTTCCCGAACTCCAAGCCGCCGCCGTCCTCAGCGTCGTCGATAAATTAGAGCGCGGTTCGTCGAAAGATTTACTCGAAGCCATGACGGTGGCGTTGGCCGGCACCTCGGTTGATCCGTCGCGGGCCTTGGAACTTTGCCGGGCCTTTGCGAACACCCGTTCTTTGGCAGAGCTGGAAAGCTTATCAGCCAATGACGAAGCCATGAAGGCTCGATTGGCGGAGTGGAAACAACTTTTGGCTACCTTGCATTCGATGGGTTTTTCGGAGTGTATCGCCATCGACCTGACAATCGTACGCGGTCTGGCTTATTACACTGGGTTCGTCTTCGAAGCCTTCGAGATCGGCGGCGAAGCCAGGGCTCTCGCCGGGGGCGGCCGTTATGATGCGTTGGTCAAGAAGCTTGGTGGACCTGATCTCCCTGCCGTCGGTTTCGGCATGGGTGATGTCACGCTGCGCGACCTTTTGGAACTTAAGAAACTTATCCCGGTTTACGCCGATGGGCCGGAATTTTACGTCATGATCTTGGGTGAAGACGCCCGTCCGGCCGCGCTGGAGGATTTAGCGAATCTACGTCGCTCTGGTTTTCGCGTGGAATATAACCTTAAGGACGGAAAAATCCCTAAACTTATTCAGGCTGCCGAAGTCGCAGGCGCGAAGTATGCGCTTATTTACGGCGGCTCCGAGGTCGCCAACGGCGTCGCAAAAGTCCGCAGCATGATGGACCGTTCCGAAGCCGAAGTGCCGCGGACAGATCTGGTGCCCGCGTTGCGGGCGGTCCTCGCGGAAGGCATGCGTGCCGTCCAACCCTGAGCGGCGATGAGCGAACAGGGACGCCAATATCAGGCCATGGCGAAGACCGCCTCCTGGACATTGGTTTCGCGGGTACTTGGACTTTTTCGCGATCAAGTTACTACTTACGTCTTTGGCGCGAATGCGGTAGGCGCGGCTTTTCTTTTTGCATTTCAAATCCCTAATCTCTTCCGGCGATTATTGGGCGAAGGTGCTTTAACCGCCGCCATTGTTCCGGTGCTGGCGGATAAGCAAGCGCGTGAGGGTAAATCGGTTGCTTTCGGATTCTTAAATTACGTGCTCCGAAGGGTTTTTCCTTGGACGATTGGGCTGACGTTAGTCGGCATCGGCATATCGTTGTTATGGTCCATCTCGGCATCGGATGCGAAACAGCAAATGGCGGCCGAGCTGACGGCTTATTGCATGCCATACATGCCCTTGATCTGCATCGCTGCTTTATTTACTTCCGCCGTCAATCTAAGTGGCCGCTTTGGCTTGGCGGAATTCGCCTCGGCCATGCTCAATCTTTGCATGATTATCGGACTGGGGCTGTTCGGGATTAATTTCACGGACCCGAATGACATGATGGCAAAGGCGCGTTGGCTCTGCGCCGGGGCTCTGGCCGGCGGAGCGTTGCAGCTCTTGATTCCGCTTTGGGGACTGAGGCAGGAAGGTTGGAATTTCCGGTTGATGAATAAGGATGTCACGGCTTGGCAGGTCTTGCGGGTTGCGTTCATCCCCGCTGCGCTAGGTGCCGGCATCCAGCAGATCAATTTCTTAGTCTCGCGCAGTCTGGCCTTCAATGTCGATGGCGCAGGCTTGACCTATTATTACATCGCAAATCGTATCGTGGAGTTGCCGATCGGTTTATTCTCGGCATCGATCGCGACGGTGATGTTCCCTGCTTTGGCGACGGCATTCGCCGAACGGGACGAGTCCGCCTTATCTCGCAATTATGCCCGCGGCATGCGCCTGATCTTGGCCGTGAATATCGGAGCAGCCGTCGGTTTAGCCGTCTTGTCCGAGCCGGTGATCAGGCTGCTCTTTGAAATGGGTCGTTTCACCGCGGCCGATTGCATCAAGACCCGCAACGTCTTGGTTTTGTTCGCGCTTGCCATGCCATTTTACGCTATGATTTCTCTGGTCACGCGGGCGCTCAATGTCGTCGGTAATACCCAGGCGACCTTTCGTGCCGCCATCCAGGCTGCGGTCATTAACATCCTCGGGTCGATTTTAGCGATCGCCTGCGGTTATGGTATCGAAGGTTTGGCCGTGGCCAATGCCGTCTCAACGGTTTGGCAGTATGCCGTCCTGCGGAAGATGTTGGCAAAATCCGCACCGGCCTTTTTGACGGAGAGTCTGCGTCGTCCGTGCGCCCAAGTGCTCACCGGATCATTGTTGATGGGTTTTGTCGCTTATCATTCTTACCATTGGATCATCGCATTACGTCTCGCCACCCAACTTAACGGCAAGCTGGCGCTATTTTTGGCGATGCTAATGTCCGCCATTTTATCCGCCACAATCTATGCCGTCTTCTTGGATTGGCTGAAATATCCCGAGCGCGATATGATCCGCACCTATGTTAATAAACTGATTCGACCCGCCGGATACCAATTCAAGGTTTAATCTTCAGCGCCCGTAAAGTTTGCGGACGGTACCTGCGCACCAAGGCCTCAATGGTGGCGATGGTTTCATGGTCAGCGATACCATCGACTTTCGTTGGACGGAAATGACGTTGAAAGGCTTCAATCGCTGACTTCAAGCCGGCCTCCCCGGGTTCGATCCGATAACCATACGCAGCAAGGAGTTTACGAACATCGTCGGGTTTAATCTTAACGGGAGCCTGGAGGTATTGAGCGACTTCGTCTCGCAGCGGCCAAGCACCGACGCCCAAAGACGCTAATTTGGCCCAGGGAAATAAGATGCCCGGGTCGACCTTGCGGCCAACGGCGATGTCCGAATGTCCGAGTACTTCGGTTGGATTGATCTGATGCCGGCGAATGATGTCGGCGCACAGCGTAAAAAGTACCTCCGTCTGCGCAGCGGAGTATGGGTGGACGTTGCCGTCCAAGTTGATGATCTCGATGCCGATCGAGTGTTGGTTCATACCCTCAAGGTTACTCCATCCGCTTTTACCCGCATGAAAGGCGGACTTTGATTCAGGGACCAACTGAATGACCCGCGGACGGATTTCATCGGTGACGATATAGTGAACGCCCACCCGATGGGCCTCCTTGTGGCCTTGGAGGACATCCAGGGCGGCGGGTAGGGGAGATGCCGTATAGTGCAAGATGAGGGCACTTACTTTACCTTTTCGGGGTTCCGATCCCACGGAAACGGGACCCTGTTCGATTCTCAGACCGGTGTAAGCCGGCCGTTGAGGTATCGCTGAAACTTCGGAGTCTTTGGGGGTAGACGCGCATCCCGTAAATAACACCAAAACTGAGATAATCATTAAAGGCCCCCAATATGACCGATAGAAAGTAAACATAAGCAGTGCCTAAAAGGGATATATAAATGTTTTTAAAGCCCAAGATAATATAACTTAAAGTTATAGTTACATTGATTTCATTATATTTTAACTAATTAGACATAATTTATATTGTGCGAAATAGATACCATGGGGCCGGAGGGGTCGCAATGAGTTATTGATTGCTTGATTGGGAACGCTCATAACTCGGTCTTAATCTAATATTAATCAAGCCACCCCAGAACATTTATGAAAGTTGCCCGACATATCATTGAGGCTCGCCGTGAAGCGATCGCCAAACTGCTTGGGAAAGTCGGTTACGTCCCCGTCTTAGAAATCTGCAAACAGTTTAACGTATCTGAGGCCACGGCCCGGCGCGATCTGACCGAACTTGAAAGCCAACGCCGTATCACGCGTACCCACGGCGGAGCGCTATCGGATTTTAACCGGAATTTTCCCCCGCTCGACGATCGTAAGATCGAAGACGCCGAAGCGAAGCGTAAGATCGGCAACTTGGCCGCATCCCGCGTCAAGGCCGGCATGACGGTTTACTTGGATTCAGGATCGACGATATTTTTTGCCGCCGAAGCCATCGCCTCCGCTGGGATTTCGGATTTGCAGATTGTGACGACCTGCCTTCCTACGGCCCAACTTATTTCCTGCCTGCCTGGTGTAGAAGTTTATATTCCAGGCGGACTCTTCCTGACTCGTCACGCCATGGTCGCCGGTGATCGTACTTTGGAAGAAGTCGCCCGTTGGAATTTCGACGTCGCCCTGCTTGGCGCCGAAGGAATTGACGAAAATGGTCTTTGGAATTCGCAACGCGACATCTCCCACCAACAACGCGAGGTCATTCGTCGCAGCGATGAAGTCTTGATTTGCATGAACAAGATTAAGCTCGGTCGAGGCGGACCTTGCGCGGTTACCCGCGATGTTACTTCACTTTTTTTGGTCACCGATGCTGATGCCGCCACAGTCCAGCGTGCCAAGGTTAAGTTGGCTGCGGACCATGTCCTGACCGCCGTCTAAGTTAGACCCTCTCTGTGAAGAAAAATCCCACCATCTATTTGTTGGCGAATGGCGACCTGCGCGCCTCGGCTAATCAAAAGTGCGAAAGCGCTCAATTGGCCATGGAAGGTTTGCTTTGCGATGCCTTGCGTCGTGAAGGTCGCAAGGTCAGACGGGCCCATGGTTTTCGTCCTGAAGTCGGACACAGCTTCATTGATTCGCAGAAGTATGGTATGGAAGTTTTTCGTAAAATTCCCAACGAGGCGCCCCTCATCGTCGCCGAGGCTGTCTGGCAATACTCGCATCACCTTTTGCCGGGTCTTCTGACTCATCGTGGCCCGATCCTAACCGTCGCCAACTGGTCAGGCACTTGGCCTGGTCTGGTCGGAATGCTTAATTTGAACGGCTCCCTGCTGAAAGCCGGGGTGCGTTTTTCGACGCTATGGAGTGAAGAGTTTACCGATGCAAAATTCCTTAAGGGTTTACGTACTTGGTTGAGGGTCGGCAAAGTTAGCCACCCTACTCCTCACGTCCGTAAACTTGGCAAAGCATCTTCTAGGGATGCGATCTTGGGTCGACGTTTCGCACAGGAATTCAGACGCCGCAAATCAATCATGGGGGTTTTTGATGAAGGCTGCATGGGGATGTATAATGCCATCATTCCCGACGAGATCTTGCATCCGACCGGCGTTTTTAAGGAGCGGATGAGTCAATCAAGTCTCTACGCTGCGATGCTGACCGTAAAGGCCTCGGAGGCCTCAGATGCTTTGCGCTGGCTGGTTAGCAAGGGTTTGACGTTTGACTGGGGTAAGGACGAAAAGACCGAACTCACCCGCCAGCAGACCTTGACCCAATTAAAGATGTATATCGCGGCCGTGCGTTTGGCCGACGAGTTCGGCTGCGCGACGATCGGTATCCAATATCAGCAAGGGCTTAAAGATCTCGCGCCAGCTTCGGATCTGGTCGAAGGCTTGCTCAATAATCGAGAGCGTCCGCCCGTGTTTCATGCCCAAAGTGGCCAAGAGTTGTTCAAGGGCGACGCCCTCCCCCACTTTAATGAGGTCGATGAATGTGCCGGTTTGGATGGTCTAATCACCTATGAACTTTGGAAGGAACTTGGTTATGATCCAGAGAACACGCTCCACGACTTACGCTGGGGTCGCCAATATAAGGGTAAATCGGGTCGGCGGATGATTGATGAATATGTCTGGGTATTTCTGATTTCCGGTGCGGCACCCGCCAAGCATTTCATCGGAGGTTACAAGGGCGCCCGTTCCGAACGTCAGCCTTCCATGTATTTCCGTCTCGGCGGTGGTACGCTCAAAGGTATTTCCAAACCCGGTTGGATTGTCTGGTCTCGTATTTATGTCATGAATGGTAAGCTGCACGCTGATCTCGGGCTCGGTGAGGTTGTCGAACTCCCGCAGGCGGAGACCGATGAGCGTTGGAAACTTACGACTTCGCAGTGGCCAATTATGCATGTGGTCTTACCAGGCATTTCCCGAGATGAGATGATGGCCCGCCATCCTTCCAATCACATCCAAGTCGTGTATGCACCCTCGCATGAGGCTGCGCGTCGAGGCTTGGCTGCTAAGGCTGCCGCCTTCGCCGAGTTGGGTCTGAATGTTTCCCTCTGCGGAAAGTCAAAATCCTGAAGATGTCCGCCGAAGCTATCCAAAGTCTGCTCGAACTCTCCCATCAATTGGGCGGCGACCGTCTCCGTATGGCAATCCTCGGTGAAGGGAACACTTCCATCCGCCTTGATGCCGATACTTTCGCCGTCAAGGCCTCAGGTTCTAACTTGGCTACGTTAAAGGCCGGTGATGTGACCACCTGTCGTTTTAATCGATTGTTACCTTTGATTGAATCCCAAGGAGCTACCGATGCCGAAGTCGATGCGGCATTATTTGCTTCGCGGATCGATGCATCGGCGAAGAAGCCATCGATCGAGGCACTGTTTCACGCCTACTTGTTGACCTTGCCGGGAGTTAACTGCATCGGCCACGTCCACGCCATCGCTGTGAATCAGATTTTATGTTCAACACGGGCACGAGATTTTGCCGAGAAGCGAGCCTGTCCGGATGAGATTGTGATGTGCGGGATCGAATCTGTCTTCGTGCCTTATGCCGACCCTGGACTGGGGCTTTCCCAGAGCATCCGCCAAGAGGTTTTGGCTTTCGTTAAGCGCACGGGTCGCGACCCAAAGATTATTTTATTACAGAACCATGGCATCATCGCCGTCGGTCCTTCGCCCAAGGCTGTCCTAGGTTCGCTCCTGATGGCGGAAAAGGCCGCCGAAGTCTTCGTGGGTGCCGCTGCCCTAGGTGGCCCGGTTTTCCTTACCTCTGCCCAGTGCGAACGAATTGCCGGCCGCCCTGATGAGCATTATCGCCAAAAAATGCTTGGTTTGTGATCCTTTGACCCCTCCCCTCTTTCCCTATGTCCAATTACCTCGCCATTGATCTCGGAGCCGAATCCGGACGTATCATCCTCGGGACCTTGAAATCCGGTAAGTTTAAGATGAAGGAAATCCATCGTTTCGCTAACGGGGCGATTACGGCTAATGGCACCCTCCGATGGGATATCATTCGTATCTTTCGCGAAATCCGCATTGGCTTGGCCAAGGGGTCTAAATTCGGACCGATCAAGTCGGTCGCCTGCGATTCTTGGGGCGTGGACTACGTGATGCTCAAGGGAGATGGTCCGTTGCTCTCTTTGCCTTTCACTTATCGCGACGAAAGAAGTTTCAAATCTTATGAAAACGCGATGAAGCGTTTTTCGCAGCGGGAAATCTTCGAAGGCACGGGTATTGCTTCAATTTCCATCAACACCCTCTATCAACTTTTTGATGATGCGTTGAATCGCCCAGAGATCCTGAATTTTTCAGATAAATTCCTGCTCATCGGCGATTATATTACTTGGCTGCTGACGGGTAAGGCGCGAGCGGAAGAAACCTTGATCTCAGGCAGTCAGTGTTGGGACACGCGAAAAAGGGATTGGGCCTGGCCGGTCATCAAGAAACTCGGCATCCCTAAGCATATTTTTCCTAAGGCCGTAAAGCCGGGCGTGAAATTGGGCAAAATGTTGCCCTATCTAGCCAAGGAGACCGGCTTGGCCAAAACCGAAGTCGTCACCACCTGTGCGCATGATACCGCCGCCGCTGTTGCCGCTGTGCCAGCGACGAAAGGCGATGACTGGGCTTATCTTTCTTCGGGTACTTGGTCTCTGCTTGGGGTGGAATTGCCGAAACCCTTGGTCAATGAGACCGTTCGTAAGGCGAAATATACCAATGAGGTTGGGTTCGGGGGCACGTCCCGCTTCCTGAAGAATCTGGTGGGGCTTTGGGTGCTTCAGGAGTGCCGAAGGGAGTGGATGGAAAAAGGCGAAGTCTCGGATTATGGTCAGATCGTCAAACTCGCGCTGAAAGCCCCTTCGTTGCGTTCGTTGATCCGCCCGGATGATGTTCGCTTTGCCAAGCGCGGGGACATGGTCGCGAAGGTGCAGGCTTTTTGTCGCGAAACGAAGCAGCCCGTGCCGAAGACACACGGAGAGATAGCCCGTTGTGTCCTGGAGTCGTTGGCCTTGCTTTATAGAATTGAAATGGACGGCATCGAACAACTTACCGGTCGAAAGTTGAAACGCCTCCATATCGTCGGCGGCGGTTGCCGTAATGCTTTGTTGAATCAAGCTACCGCCGATGCGACCGGACGAACAGTCATCGCCGGCCCAGTCGAAGCCACGGCAGCGGGAAATATTTTAGTTCAAGCCATTGCGATGAAAGAAGTCTCGAACCTGGACAATTTACGTCAAATCGTTCGAAAGTCTTTCGCGGTAGTGACTTACGCTCCCAAGCCATCCCCCGATTGGACGGCTGCATTAATTAAGTTTAATGGTTTAAAGAGAGCATAAAACCTCTTAATCCACATCCACCTTTCCACGTAAAATCCTATGTCCACCTATAAGTACGTCTCAAATCTCTGGAACGACGCCGAAGCGGCGAAACTCGATCCGGTTGCTCGGCTGGTCTATCGCTCCAACAAACTTGGGGCAGACCAACGGATTACCAACACCGGGGGTGGCAACACTTCTTCGAAGATCATGGAAAAGGACCCCCTCACCGGTCGCGAAACTTCCGTCCTTTGGGTCAAGGGTTCTGGTGGCGATCTCCGTACCAGCAGTCGCGAGAACTTCTCATCGCTCTATCAAGATAAGCTGATGGGCCTCCAAGCATCCTATGCCGCCCGGACGGATAAGGGCCTTAAGTCTCAGGCGGAAGACGATATGGTTGGGATGTATAACCACACGACGTTCAATCTGAATCCGCGGGCATCGTCCATCGACACTCCTTTGCACAGTTTCCTTCCCGGTAAGCATGTCGACCACATGCATCCTAATGCGATCATTTCGATCGCCGCCTCGAAGAATTGCGCTGCCCTGACGCAGCAGATCTTTGCCGGCAAGATGGCCTATGTGAAGTGGATGCGACCTGGTTTCGAATTAGGCTTGGCCATGCAGGATATCTCCAAGCAACAGCCCGATATTCGTGCAATCATGATGGGCCAGCATGGTTTCATTTCGTGGGCGGATGACGACAAGGCTTGTTACGAGCTGACCCTGGCGATGATTGAACAAGCCGGCGCCTTCATCGAAGCTAAGTTCCAGGCCAAGGGCGGAGATGCCAAGGCATTTGGCGGGGCTTTGTTCCAGACACTCGACGTGGAAAAACGCCAGGCGACTTTCGCGGCGATCCTCCCCTGGCTCCGGGGCCAAGTTTCTCAGGAGAAACGTTTCATCGGCACGATCCAGGACGACGAAAAAATTCTCCGTTTCGTCAATTCTAAGGATGCTCCCCGACTTGCTGAACTCGGAACCTCTTGTCCGGACCACTTCCTGCGTACCAAGATCAAGCCTCTGTACGTGAATTGGAATCCGCAGACCGAAGACGTCGTGTCACTTAAGACGAAATTGACCGCTGCCTTGACGCAGTATCGTAAAGATTACGCAGCTTATTATGCCGCCTGCAAGCGTCCGAACTCGCCTGCGATGCGCGATCCGAACCCGACCGTCGTGCTTATTCCTGGATTGGGCATGATCGCATGGGGTAAGGATAAGTCCGAATCTCGCGTCACGGCGGAGTTTTATAATTGCGCCGTCGAAGTCATGCGCGGTGCTGAGGCTATCGACGAATACATCGCCCTGCCCCAGCAAGAAGCTTTCGACATCGAATATTGGTTGCTCGAAGAAGCCAAACTCAAGCGGATGCCGGCGGAGAAAGAACTCGCCCGTCAGGTAATTATCGTCGTGGGCGCCGGTTCAGGCATCGGCAAAGAAACTGCGCACCGTCTGGTTAAGGAAGGCGCCCATATCGTCTGCGTCGATAAGAACGTAGAAGCTGCCCAAGCCACGGCCAAAGAGATCACCGACAAGTTGGGCTCCGGTATCGGCGTGGCTGGCACGGGTCTTTCCAACTGCGGGCCGGCCATCGGTCTTTCCGGCGACATCATGGATCGTAGTTCTATCCGTAAGATGCTCGACCAAGTTGCGCTGGCTTACGGTGGCTTCGATTCCATCTGCGTCACCGCCGGCATCTTTGTGTCGCCTGACACCACCGGACATATCCCCGACGACAAGTGGGCGCTGACTTTCGCGCTTAATGTCACCGGAAGCTACCTCGTCGCCGACGAAGCCTTTAAGACTTGGAAGGAACAAGGTCTCCGCGGCAATCTTGTGCTGACCACGAGCGCCAATGCTGCCGTGGCGAAGAAGGGTTCCGTCGCCTACGATACCTCTAAGGCTGCTGCCAATCACCTCGTCCGCGAGATGGCCATGGAGCTTTCGCCGCTGATTCGTGTCAATGGCGTCGCTCCAGCGACCGTCGTTCAAGGTTCTGCTATGTTCCCGCGCGACCGAGTGATCGCATCGCTTGCGAAGTACAATATTCCCTATACCGATGATGAGGCGACCGATTCGCTGACCACGAAGCTCTCCCGCTTCTACGCCGATCGGACTCTGACCAAGAATCCCATCACCCCCGCCGACCAGGCCGAAGCCTACTTCCTACTCGTGACAAATCGCCTCAGCAAGACGACCGGACAGGTCATCACCGTCGACGGCGGCTTACACGAAGCGTTTTTACGCTAAAATCGTGCGCGTCTCCCTCTTCGTTCCCTGTTTTGTCGATCAACTGACCCCCAAGGTCGGTCTGGCTACCGCCAAAGTGCTGAAAAAACTCGGACACGATGTAGAATTCCGTGCGTCGCAGACCTGTTGTGGTCAGCCATCCTTTAACTCCGGACAATGGGATGTCGCCCGTGAAGCCGCGATTCGCGCATTGACGGTTTTTCGCAGCGCAGAAGTCATCGTCGGACCATCAGGTTCCTGCGTTGCTATGATGCGTAATTTTTATCCAGAACTGCTCAAGGGGACCGCGCATGCCGAGGAAGCCGCGGATTTAGCCTCCCGGACTTTTGAATTCTCGGAATTTCTGGTTAAGAAATTAGGCGTCATCGACGTCGGAGCTAAGTTTGCTAAAAAAGTCACCTACCACGACGGTTGCCACGCTTTGCGTGAGCTGCGTCTGAAGGAGGAACCTCGGCAATTGCTGAGAGCGGTCAAAGGTCTGGAGTTGATTGAGTCCGAAGAGGCCGAAACCTGCTGCGGATTTGGCGGTCTTTTTTCCGCAAAATTCCCGATGATTTCAACGGCCATGGTCCAGGTCAAAGGCGGAGCTTTGGCCCGAACAGGAGCAGACTTCGTAGTCTCTGCCGACCCCTCTTGCCTATTGCAGATCGGTGGATGGCTTTCGCGTGAAGGTAAACCTATCTTGCCCCTCCATATCGCCGAAGTCCTGGCTTCCGACGCTTGAGCATGTCTGACGCCAAATCAATTTTCCTGAAGGACGCCACGGTCAACGCCGCCGATGGGGATCAACGGGCCTTCATCCGCAAGGCTCTGGGCGGTTATTATACCAATCGTGACTTGCAGAAGGCCCGTTATCGCGACTGGGAGATGGCCCGCGATGTCGCGTCGATGGCGAAATGGACCGCCGTCAATGATCTTGCGAACGTCCTGGAGAAATTCGTTGGTAATTTCGAGCGCAACGGTGGCGTCGTCCATTGGGCACGCGATGCCGCCGAGGCTCGTGCTATCATCCTGAAGATCGCCGAAGACGCGAACGCCAAGGCCATCGTGAAGTCCAAGTGCATGACTTCCGAAGAAATCCATCTGAATGATGCCCTCGAGAAGGCCGGATATGGCGTGGTGGAGAGCGATCTGGGTGAATTCATCCAGCAGTTACGCGGCGAAGCACCCTATCACTTCGTCTTTCCATGTATGCACGTGAAGCGCGAAGCCATCAGCGAGCTTTTTACCAAGCATCTCGGGACCGCCCCGACGGACAGTCCCGAGGAGTTGACAATGATCGCACGACGTCACCTGCGCCAACTTTACATCGATGCGGACATCGGCATCACGGGAGCGAATTTCCTGATCGCGGAGACCGGTCAGATTTCCATCACCGAAAACGAAGGAAATGCCCGTCTGACAGCGGCTTTGCCTCGGATTCATATCGCGCTTTCGGGTATCGAGAAGGTGGTTAATTATTTGGATGATTTATCGGTCCTGCTTCCGATGCTGGCCACGGCAGGTGCCGGTCAGCCGATGACTTGTTATAATACCTTATATTCTGGACCGCGGAAGAAGGGCGAATGCGATGGACCGGAGCAGTTCCACCTCGTGCTCCTGGATAATGCACGTACGCGCCTTTTGGCTGATCCGGAGCAACGTGATGCGTTGCACTGCATTCGTTGCGGCGCTTGCCTGAACGTCTGTCCGATTTTTAAGAATATCGGCGGTCTGGCTTACGGAACGACCTACCAAGGCCCGATTGGCTCCGTGATCACGCCGCACCTGCGCGGGTTGAAACAATGGAATCACCTTTCGGGTGCGTCCTCGCTATGCGGGGCCTGCACGGATGCCTGTCCTGTCCGCATCGACCTGCATCACCATCTGCTTCATAATCGCCGGAATGCCGCCAAGGAGTCGCCGACTCTCTTTGATCGCCTTTTCCATAACGGTTTCAACTTCGTCATTAAACGCCCCTGGCTGTTCGCGGCGGGTGGACGAATTTTCCGTGCGACCCTGCCTTTCTTACAGAAGCTACCTTTGCCCTACATGCGCGCTTGGATGAAGACCCGCGACCTGCCGAAGGCTCCCTCCCAATCATTCCGCGATCAGTGGAAGAACCAGAATGTCTGACGCTCGTTCCGATATTTTCGCCCGCATCCGCGAGGCCCTCAAGGTGAAGGCTCCGAAGCCACACCTGAAAGGCGATGCCAATGCTGGAAAGAGCTCCGTGGCTGCCAAGCCGTGGCTTCCCGAAGGAGGAGATGATGCCGAAGGCAGTCTGCTCATCCTTGCCGAACAGCTTGCGAAACTGAAGGCCGTGTTGATCCGAGTTCCCGATCGTGCTTCTGCCTCTAAGGCCCTGGCGGATCTGTCGCTTTCGAAGAAATGGAAGAAAGTCGCGTTCCATGGGCATGAGCTTCTGCGTCCGATTGCTGCCGGACTGTCCTGCGAGACGTGGGAGGCCGATGCCTCCTTTGATAAACAGCGTCTCGAGGGCTGTGACGCTGGTATCACCACCTGCGAATCCATTGTTGCGCAACTCGGCTCTATCCTGGTTTCCAGCGCCACTTCCGGAGGTCGTGCCTTGTCCGTCCTTCCGCATGTCCACGTCGTCGTCGCGGAGGCTGCGCAAGTCGTGCCTGATCTCGGAGCCGCCTTGGCTTTGGCTCGCGCCCGTCATGGCGAGCAACTGCCAAGCATGCTGTCTTTCATCACCGGACCTAGCCGGACTGGCGATATCGAGCGCATTCTTGTCCTCGGTGCCCATGGTCCGAAGGAACTTTACCTCATTCTTATCGGTTGATGACGATGAGGCTCGCTCCCCACGTCGCCCTCTTCGTTGCAACGCTTGCCGGCATGGGCGCAGAGGTGAAGCCTGTTAGATGGTCCGGCGAGATCAACGTACCTGATCCCGTTGCCCTCACGGTCGACGAGGCAGGTAATGTCTATGTCTCATCGACGACGCGTCGCAAAGCAGCGGACCTCGACATTCGCGAACATTCATTCTGGATTACTGATGATGTCGCCCTGACCTCGCCGGAGGAGAAACTTGCTTTCTATCAACGCGAACTGGCTCCCGGAAAGCTCAAGGTACCGCGCGGTGGTCTCAAAGATCATAACAAGGACGGCTCGATTGATTGGAAGGACCTGACATTCCAAAAGGAATCCATCTATAAGCTCACGGATACGGATCATGATGGCATCGCCGATAAGGTCACCGTTTTTGCTCAAGGCTTTAATGCTCCCGTTTCTGGTATCGCCGCCGGCGTGATGTATTTCGATGGCTGGGTTTATGTCACGGCGATTCCTGACGTCTGGCGCCTCAAGGATACGGACGGCGACGGTGTCGCCGACGTTAAGGAGCTGGTCGCTACAGGTTTCGGCTGCCACATCGCCTACGCCGGGCATGACATGCATGGGCTTCGCCTTGGTCCGGACGGACGGATCTATTGGAGTATCGGCGACAAAGGCCTAAACGTCACCAGTAAGGAAGGTAAGAAATTCTATTACCCCCATCGCGGTGCGGTGCTCCGATGCGAGCCCGACGGAGCTAACTTCGAGGTTTTTGCCCACGGTGTACGTAATATCCAAGAGATCGCGTTCGACGACTTTGGTAATGTCATTGGCGTCGACAATGATTCCGATCAACCGAAGGAAAGAGAGCGTCTCGTCTACCTGCTGGAAGGTTCGGACTCCGGCTGGCGCTGCCAAAATCAGTACATGAAACTACAAGGTCGGTGGATGACGGAAAACATGTGGATGCCTAAGGGCGCCCCCAATCAGCCTTTGTTCATCACGCCCCCGATCGCGAATTATTCCGACGGTCCGGCCGGCTTCCTTCACGAACCAGGCCACGCCCTCGATGGCGATTTGCGCGGACACTTCTTTCTGGATCAATTTCCTAAGGGAAAGTTGGACGCCTTTACCTTGGAGCCTGAGCAGGATTCTTTTCGGCAGACAAATCTCCGGACGATAAGTAGCGGTATCATGGGTATCGGCATGGCCTGGGGCGTGGAGGGAAAAGCTTATTTCGCCGACTGGATGGGAGGGTATCCCCTCGACGGCAAAGGCGCGGTCTGGCGATTCGATGTCGCTCCTAATGTCGATACGTCATCCGAGGCCTTTCTTTCCAAGCCATTTTCAGTCTCGATTCCCCAAGCCGAACTTCTTGGTTTGCTAGGTCATCGCGACCAACGCGTCCGGGTCAATGCCTCGATACGCTTGGATCGACTGGGTGCTTGGGCTGAGATGCTCGCCGTCGCAAAAAACCCTCAAGCAGCTCGTTTCGCCCGTATCCATGCTATCTGGGGGTATGGGATGGGCGTACGTCACGGTAAGGTAGCCGATGTCTCCGCTTCACTATCCTTGCTCGACGACGCTGATCACGAAGTTCGGGTTCAGGCGCTCAAGGTGTTGAGTGAAGCCAAGATGAACGATTTACTTCTCGCAGCGTCCTTACGACAACTCGGTCAGATAGATTTACGCGTCCGGACGCAAGCCGGTATCACGCTCGGAAAAATGGGAGGAAAAGTTCCCTTCAAGGATTTTATTCACGACGCTGAAGCCGACTTGCGCCTGCCTTGGTTACGCCACGGTCTGGTCACTGGCCTTGCGGGTACTCAATCGGCTGATGATCTTCTCGCTATTGCCCAGTCTAAGTCAGATGCGGAAGCCGTCTTTGCGACGCTGGCACTGATACGTCAGAAATCGCCGCTGCTCGGGAAACTTTTAAATCACGTCAATCCCGATGTCGTCAATGAAGCCGCCCGGGCGATTCATGATGATGAGGGCATCCCATCCTCCGGTACCGCGCTTGCCGAAATCTTTGGTGCTCCAGGCCTACCGTTTCAGGCGGCTCGTCGCGCGCTCAATGCCAACCTGCGTCAGGGTGATTCTGCCGCATTGCGCCGGCTTCTGGAGTGGATCTTGGCGCAACCCGCCGGCACTCCCCTCCGGCGGGAAGCTTTGAACGCCCTTCTTGTCTTTGATCAGCCTCCCGTGCTTGATCTGGTTGACGGTACGGCCAAGAAATACTTGCCACGTGATAAAATTGAAATCGGCCGGCTCTTGCGGACTTACCAAGATCAACTTCTGAGCATTCAACAATCCGAGGAACGCGCCGCGGTGCTTGAATTGATGGTAAAATATGAATTAGACCTGCCCTTTCCTGTCCTTCTCGCCCTCGCTGAGGATCTTAAGACTGCTTCGGGTGTTCGGTTGCAAAGCCTGCGACTGCTGGGTCGAAAGAAAGATCAATCTGATACCATCATCCATGCGCTTTGTAACGCCGCTGGAGAAGGCAACCCCTCGGAGGTTCGCATCGAAGCGGTCAGCCAGCTCTTTGCCCGCGATGCCGCTTCTGCCATGAGCATGGCACGCCTGATCCTTAATTCAAAATCGGCCAAGATACCCGAAAAACAAGCCATGGTGACAGTACTTCGCGGAAGAAATGATTCTGAATCCCTTAAGCTCCTCCAAGAACTTGTCGCCCGTCTCGTCGCTCGTAAGCTAGATTCCGGGTTAAAATTAGACGTCTATGCCCTTGCCCGACAATCTGCCTCATCGGAAATGATTCAGATGCTCGATAAATATCTCCACGCCGGACCTAAAGGTGGCCTGAGGATGGCATCGCCCGAGATTCCTTATGAGTTGCTGACCGACGGAGGCGATGCGAACCGAGGTAAGGCTCTCATCAACGGACACCTTGCGGCTAATTGCATCGCTTGCCATCGGGTCGAATCGGATGAAGGCAGTGAGGTCGGTCCTAGCCTCCGACAGGTAGGGCTCCAACGTACCAAGGATGAGATCGCTGAATCATTGGTCGAGCCATCGGCTAAGATTGTCCAAGGCTTTGGAATCGGAACTATCACCTTGAAGGACGGGACCACTCTTACTGGAAGCGTCATGACGGAAAACACCAAGAGCGTTGATTTCAAGTCAACGGATGGAAAGACGCAGAAAATCTCCGTCAGCCTGATTGCTTCGCGCACCCCGCCCGTTTCCGTAATGCCCCCTATGCTCGGGATCCTCACACCTGAAGAAATTCGTGATGTCGTGGCCTATCTTTCAGCCTTAAAGCCCAAGACGACCAAGAATAAATCAGAGAAAATGAAGAAATAGGCAATGTGGGGTTGAGTCTGACGGCCGTTAGATTGGAATGCTCGTATGCTGTTTCGTTTCCTGCTGCTCGCTCCGTTTCTGGTATTCGGCCAGACTTCGCAGGTCAGCGATTGGTCAAAACAAATGGACAGTTGGGGGAGATTGGCTCCCATGGTGCGGCTGCAAAATATAAAATGGTCCGAGAACGGCCAAAAATTGGTGTACTCCGTTGCAGATGCCGAAGGCCGCATGACATGGAAACTCGTCGATTGCGGTAAAGGTCAGGTGCGCTTGGCCTACGATCAGGTCAAACTCGTCGATCAACTTTCTCTGGCATTGAACCAAAGGGTCTCTCCGCGAAACCTGCCGTTCAAGTATATCGAGCCAATGGACGATGGTAGAATCATTCTTGTCGGTGAAAAACAATCTTGGATTGTTGAGGCGGACGGTCGGCTGACTCCGAGTAAGGTCTTGGCCGTAAACTCAACTCGCTCTAATGCCAAACGTAGTCGTTCTTCTTCCTCACGTTCGGAGAATTTTGCCAACTCCGGCAAGCTTTCGGATCTGTCCCCGGACGAAAAATGGAAAGTTTCTTTTTGGGATGGCAACGTGCTTCTGACCGAGGTGGCGAAACCGAGTAATGTCCTTGTCATGACCTCTGATGGTCAGGCTACCAACCGCTATGTCGGGCCAGTATCATGGTCGCCGGACAGCAAGAATTTCGCTCTTTGGCGCGAACAGGTGGTGCCTCCGAGGATGTATAAGGTCATAAATACACTTATTAATAGCACCAAGAGTGTTCCCTACGCTCGCCCGGGCGATGATGTTACGGAACGGACACCATTGGTCTTTTCTGTCCTCAAGGCGGAAGCATCGCCCCGCCCTCCCCTGGAAGTATTGCCGCGCTCGTATGAGAATACCCGATTGGATTGGACGGCCGATTCGACCCGTGTTCGTTCGCAGTATACCGAACGCGGCTTCACCGGACATGGCGTCATCGAATATGACGTGACGGCCAAGCAATGGCGTACGTTGCTCAACGAGCATGATCCGAAGTTCGTTTTTACTTCAGGCGGCCGTTTTCGCTATGACCTAGACGAGAACAGTACTTTATGGGCATCCGAACGCAGCGGCTTCCTTCATCTTTATCACGTCGATTTGCGGTCAGGTACGACCCTCAGCGCCGTCACTTCCGGTAATTGGGTGATGAAGCAGGTCAAGTTTGTCGACACCAAGGCCCAAGAGGTCGGTTTTATTGCCTTAGGCCGCCAGCCCAGCGAAAATCCATATCAACAGCATTTCTGTAAGGCGCTGTTTAACGGGACCAAGGTCATTGACCTGACGCCCGGCGACGCGGATCATTCCGTTGAGTTCGAGCCAAACCGTCGCTACCTGATCGACACGGCCTCACGGGTGAACCAGCCGCCCGTCTTCACCTTAAGAAGCGGAGATAATGGACGCGCCATCGTTCAGCTTGAAACTACTACGATCGCACCCCTGGCCAAGGCCGGCTGGCAACCCCTGATTCCTTTCCATACTAAGGATCGGGAAGGGAAATATGACATCTGGGGCGTCATCCTCCGTCCTTACCCTTTCGACCCGCAGAAGAAATATCCGGTCTTGGAACATATCTATGCCGGTCCGCACGGTTCTTTTGCGCCGTATAATTTCAATTTGCTTAATCGCAATTTATACGAGGCTTCCCTGAGCGGATTCTATGTCGTCCAGATGGACGGGCGCGGTACCTATAACCGTGGCAAGGAGTTCCAGCAGCAGATTTGGCGTAATCTCAAGGATGGAGGATTCCCCGATCGTATCAAATGGATCAAGGCTGCCGCCCAGGTTGAAAAGAACATGGATGTCTCGCGTGTCGGGATTTTTGGCGGTTCCGCCGGCGGACAGAACACCGCCCACGCGATGCTCCTTTACGGAGATTTCTATAAGGCCGGTGCGGCCGATTGCGGTTGTTATGACAATCGCATCGATAAGCTCTGGTGGAACGAGCAATGGTTGGGCTACCCGCTTGGTCCCTGGTATTCAGAAAATTCCTGCTCGACCTATGCGTCCCGCCTGACCGGAAAGCTTTTCCTGAGCGTCGGAGAATCCGATACCAATGTGGATGTCCAGTGCACTTATGATTTCCGAGATGCATTATTGGCCGCCGGAAAGAAAGATCTTTTCCAGCTTCATGTCATTCCCGGGGCTAATCATGGGGCCGGTGAATCCGATTCCATGCGGGAGAAACGGATGCAGTTCTTCCTGAGCGCCTTAGGCTTACCTCGCTAATTTATGTCCCTCCCTTCGCCCGGCTTAATCGAACTCCGGATCGGCCACGTCGGACAACTTTTCAATACCCTGGACACTTCACCGTTCCATGAGCGGGATCTCGACCATGATGCCGAAGAATTCATCGTCGGCTGGGCGCGCGAACACGATGATGGTGCCCAACTCCATATCAAAGTTATCTTGCGGCAAGAATTCGCCCCATCCACCACTGGGCTCATCCAAGAGTCGATTAGGCATTATTTTAGCTACCGCGCCAAAGTCACCCGCAGCGATTTGCAAGAGTTGTTCCGCGAAGGTCGGACCACCTTGGCGATTGGGATTGTTTTCTTGGCTTTAACCTTAGCCCTTCGAAGCGTGGTCCCGAGTGAGCCTGGTGTGGTCAATACTTGGATTCGCGAGGGATTGACGATTTGCGGCTGGGTCGGCCTCTGGAAGCCCATCGACATCCTGCTTTATCGCTGGTGGCCTCTCCAGCGTCTCAGAGGGCTTCAAAAGCGCCTTGCGAGCTGTCCGGTCGAGGTGATTTTCGAGTCTTAGCCGTCCGTCGGCCATCTCGGTGACAAACGGCGAGGAAATAGGCATTCTTACGACTTTTATACGATGATGCGTTGACAGTGTCATGGAGTCCCGCAATCCCAAGACCTTACGCAATGCAGAATTTCGCGAGCCAGTGTCTGGATCAAACAAAGGCACTCTTAAAACTCAACTTCAGTTCCATCGCACCGGATGGCACTATCATCCCGGTTTCCGGCGAGGTAACCCGCGCCGATGAGCCTGGTCATGCCGCCTTGGCCTTTGGGGAATACTATCGCGCCACCGGTGAGCTGACCTTGGAGCGTCAGAATATCGTCGAGATCGTCACCCGCACCATCACGGCCCAGGTTAGGCTGAGCCAGGGATCGGATAACGGCATGGCATTCGCTTGTCTTGGCCTGTTGGCTTTCGGACCGACCCGCGAGCGTAACCCAGTCTGGGAGCAACTGGATGAATCGACGCGCAAGTCGATCGAAGAGCGTCTGGCGATCGTCCACGACCATCATGACCATGTTCAGGCTTTTGATATCGCCAAGGCGGTATGCCGCTTCTCCTTTGGTCTTTCGAAAAAAGATGAAACCGGTCCGCTGGTCGATCGTTTCATCGAGCGCATCACGGCGAATTCCACCGGAGGTTTCCATGACGAAGCTTCCCGTGCCGCTCACGCCGAAAACTTCGGCGGCGTCTTCGATCTCTACGGTATCGTTGCCCTGATTTTCGTCCGGCAGGCCCTTCAACTTCATGCCAACATCCAGGTCCGTGATGCGAAGCTGCCGAAACTGAGGACGCTTTCCGAAAAATATGTCCGGGTGATTATGGATATCGTCCGCGAAGACGGCACGGGTTGGTGTTTCGGACGCGGTATCGGTGCCTATGGCCAGATGCATTGCACCACGTTGTTGCTGCAAGCGCTCCGGGACCGATGGATCGCGGTCGATAAGGAACCTCAAGCCCGTGACTTGGTCCGCCGGCTCTACACGAATTTCTTCACGACCTTCTTTGATGCCGAGCACGGCTTGATCGTAATCCGTGACCATGAGCGGGATACGATTCCCGGGCACACGACGCGGATGGCAAATTTTGATGCCGCTCGGTACCTCTCCCAGTGGTCCCGTTTGGCTAAGACGATCGGCGGGTCGCTTGACGTCGTGAAGCCCGTAACGCGTCTCCCCGTTTGCCGTTATTTCTCTTTCGATAAATCTCCCCGTAAAGAGCAGGGTTTGCTCTCCTACCAGGATCCGGCCTCCGGCTTGCACGTTTTACTTCCGTTGGTGGCGGCTGGATCGCATCGTTATTCTGACTCCTTAGCATTCCCTCATATGCCAGGAGTGATGGATTGGCCGTCAAATCAGGTTACCTCTCCTTTCATTCCGGAATTCACCTTGGGCGGCAAGATTTTCACTCCCTCCTACTATGGTAAGAATGCCCAAGTCGCCATGGGGACTAAGTCCGGCACTTATCATTTTCGTTACGAACAGCCGGATCTCATCGATCGGGACGAAAAGCTTTCGGTGAACTTGGCATCCATGAAAGTGGACTGGGAGTTCGCGGGTGGCCGGATGGTCGGTCGTTTCACGCTCACGGCCAAATCTGCCATTGTCTTGGAAGAATTCCGCCTCGTGCTTCCTATCGCCTCGACGCATTCCCGGATGACCCCTGGTAACGCATTGGTACTTGGTCCAGAATCCCACCGCTGTGAAGTCCTGAAGGACGATTTTCATGCCGCCTGGGCGGAAACAAAGGTTGTCAGCGAAGACCCCCGCCATCGTACCTGCTGGGGTAAGGTCCATTTCTATCAGATTTTAGAACGCGATAAGCCGATGGCTCTCCGGGCGGGCATGAGCTACACCCTAGAAATCGCTTACCAGCCTCATATTGTCCCCGCGGGTGGCTGACCGGTCCTTGCGCTAACTGCGCGAAATAAAGGGGGGTCTCGTTGCCTTCCCAGTCACTTTAGGTGAATGTTGCGCCTTCGGGGTTGTCCTACCCCCAAGCTCCATCCTATCCCTTTAATTAAGTTTTCATGCCTAGCTCGTTTTACATCACTACGGCCATTGATTATGCCAATGGCGCTCCTCATCTCGGTCATGCTTACGAAAAGGTGCTGGCGGATGTCATCGCACGTTATCGACGGATGCAAGGATCTCGGGTCCATTTTCTGACTGGATTGGATGAACATGGCCAGAAAGTCCAACAGACGGCCCAGAAGAGGAACATTGAGCCTCAGGTGTTCGTCGATGAGATCGCTGTCGGATTCCGCCAGATGCTCGTCGATCTCGCAATTTCGAACGATGATTATATCCGGACCACTGAGCCCCGTCATAAGGTAGTCGTGCAAGATTTCTTGCAGCGGCTTTACGACCAAGGGCTAATCTATCTGGGCAAGAAGACCGACTGGTATTCCACCCGTCAGGAGCAATTCCTGACCGATAAAGATCGAAATCCGGATGGTTCCTGGCCGGATATTTACGGCGAGGTCACGCAGACGACAGAAGAGAATTATTATTTCAAACTTTCGCAATTCCAGCCTTGGCTGGTAGAGCATCTCACGGCTCATCCTGACTTCATTAACCCACGCTTCCGGCAAAAGCAGGTCCTTGAGTTCTTGAAAGAACCCATGAACGATCTCTGCATCTCACGTCCGAAGACGCGTCTGACGTGGGGTATCGAATTACCGTTCGATAAGAATTACGTCACTTATGTCTGGTTCGACGCCTTGACCAATTACTATTCCGCCGTCGTTGATCGTGATCTTTGGCCCGCGGACGTCCACGTGATCGGCAAAGACATTCTTTCCCCGCCGCATGCGGTGTATTGGCCGTGCATGCTCAAGGCCTTAGGTTTGGAGCCGCCGAAGCAGTTGCTCGTGCACGGTTGGTGGACGATTAATAATCAGAAAGCCTCCAAGAGTGCGGGAAATGCCGGCAGTACCTTGCATTACATCACGACTCACGGCGCCGATGCCTTCCGTTATTACCTTTGCCGTGAAATGGTGGTCGGACAGGATGCGGATTTTTCGAACGAAAGTTTCGTTAATCGCTATAAAGCCGACCTCGGCAATAATCTGGGTAATCTCGTCAATCGGTTGTTGAATATGGTGGGTCGTAATTATGCGGGCCTCATTCCTGCGCCGGCCGCAGACGAGCCATTGGAACAAGGGTTGCGGGCTTTGTGGACGGACACAGAGGCCAAACTTTTGGCGTCAATCGATGACTATCAGGTCAGTCACGCGCTGGAGACCCTCTGGGTTTTCATCAGCGCCATGAATGCCTATATCGAGGCGCGAGCTCCCTGGAAATTGGCCAAATCCGCGGAAACCGCCGATCGCGCCCGATTAGATTCCTGCTTGGCTCATGTCGCAGAAGGTCTCCGTCTGGTGGCGACGGTTTTATTGCCCGTCATACCGGCCGCTTCCGCTAAGTTACTTGCTAACATCGGGCGACCTGTCCCTGCGACCTTCGCAGGACAGTTGCAGTGGTCGCAGGTATGCACGCAATCCAAGGTAGCGGAGGCATGCATTCTTTTCCCGCCGGTCGACCTGCCTGCCTCGCCGGCGTCGGCTTAATCCTGACTTGAAGCGGTCTTTAATCATTGAACACCGTGAATGATGCCGACGAAGAGTTGAAGCTGCTGACCGAGGCTGAAACCATTCGCGATGGAGAAGGCTGGATTTCCTATACGTTTGCCACCGCTCCGTTGGACCCCTTGGCGGTCTTGGAGACGATTGATGAGCCGGCACCGCGTGGCTATTTTGAAAATCCTTCCCGGAAACGTGCGCATGCCGCCGGTAAGCCGGTTATTGAGTGGAACGGACGTGGACCCCGCCGTTTTCAAGCCGCAGACCAATGGCTGGCTAAGATCAAGTCCAAGATATCTTCCGTCGGTGGCTCACCTCGCATCATCGCAACTTTCCCTTTTTACCCCGGTGACGCCGATACCGGTATGGATGCCAAGCTCTTCTTGCCGGCTTGGCAGGTCATCACGGAAAATGAACTGACTTTGGTGACCTTGGCCGAGCCCGCTTCCTCGGGTTGCGCGAAGCGCTTGATTGAACGGGCTGAACAGTTCCGTAAGTTTACCTACCGGTCTGATCCTCCTGCCTCGCGTGCACCGATTCCAACAGTGTTGAATGAGGTCGGTGGAACATGGTTTCCCGCAGCGGTCCAACGTGCCACTGAACTTATCAAAGAAGGAACTTTCGAAAAAATCGTTCTTTCCCGCGCCTTTATTTGGCGACGCAAAGAAGCGTTCAGCAGTTACGCTACCTTGCATCGCTTGCGACGCGCCAATCCAGCCTGTCACACTTTCTTAGTCGATGAACCGGACGGTGCTCTCATAGGTTCGACGCCAGAAACCCTCCTTTCGGTTTTTGACGGCGAAGTCCGAACGGAATCGGTGGCTGGGACCACACGTCGCGGTGAATCAGCTTCGGAGGATGCCAGTTTGGCCGAAGCCTTACTAACCAGTGACAAAGATATCCGCGAGCATACCGCTGTCACCGCTTCGATCCTAAGACGCCTTCGCATGGTCGGAGTCATCGCTGCGACGACGCGTAATCAAGAGCTTTTACGTCTGGGAAATGTCATGCATTTACGTTCTCCAATCGTCGGTCGGATGCCGGCAGACCGGCGTTTTCTTGAAGTAGCGGGCGAATTGCATCCGACCCCGGCGGTCGGGGGTAAGCCGCGCGAACTTGCCTTGCCTCATATACCCAGATTTGAGCCTCACGATCGTGGTTTATATACGGGTGCCGTTGGTTGGGTCAGTCTTGATGGGGTCACGGGTAAGCTTTTTGTGGCCTTGCGTTGTGCGCGTCTTCGCGGTGCCGAAGCCCGGGCCTTTGCGGGCGCAGGTATCGTCGCCGGTTCGGATCCAGAAGCTGAATCTACGGAGACAGAAATGAAATTGCGGACAATTTTGGAGGCGTTGATCTAGGTGGTAATCGTTTTACAGAGGGTGCTTTCGGCTTCGGTAGAGGTGGATGGCGTCTGCGTGGCCCGAATCGGACACGGTTACTTGCTGCTGGTTGGCCTGGCGGGCACGGATACGCTTGCGGAGGTCAAGAGACTGGCCACTGATGTTTCAAAGGTAAGGCTGATGGAAGACGAGCAAGGCAAGATGGGTCGGACGCTCCAGGATGCGCAGGGAGAAGTCTTGGCGGTCAGTCAATTTACCCTCTTGGCAAGTTTTGCGAAAGGAAATCGACCGTCATTCCATGACGCCGCCCGACCTGAGCTGGCCGAGCCGCTTTTCGACCAATTTGTTCGGGAATTAGCCGTGCTTATCGGGCAAAAAATTCCTACCGGTGTTTTTGGGGCAGACATGAAAGTCGCCCTGATCAATGACGGCCCAGTGACGGTCGTCCTGACCTAGTTTAATCTTTGCTTCCCAGCTCCGATAATCTAACGATTTGTTCGCCTCATGCTTTCTGTCCGCATCATTCCTTGTCTCGACGTCCATGCCGGTCGTGTCGTCAAAGGTATAAAATTTGAGGAATTACGCGATGCTGGCGACCCGGTGGCGGTCGCGGCGGCCTATGAAAAGCAAGGAGCCGACGAACTGGTTTTCTTGGATATCACGGCCTCGAGTGATGAGCGTAAGACAATCGTAGATGTCGTCGAAAGGACCGCCGATCAGGTGTTCATGCCGCTGACCGTCGGCGGTGGCCTGCGGTCCGTGGCCGATATCCGTATCATGCTGAACGCCGGAGCGGATAAAGTTTCCCTCAATACTGCAGCCATCCAGAACCCGGATTTGATTTTGGAAGCCGCCCGTAAATTCGGCAGTCAATGCATTGTTGTAGCAATCGATGCCAAATGCGTAGCCCCAGGAAAATGGGAAGTCTTCACCCATGGCGGAAGGAAGCCCACCGGTATCGATGCGGTCGCCTGGGCCAAGAAAGTGCATGCCTTAGGCGCCGGAGAAATCTTACTGACGAGCATGGATCGCGATGGAACCGCAGCTGGTTATGACGTACCGCTTAATCTCGCGGTATCCTCCGCGGTCGAAGTTCCCGTGATAGCTTCTGGTGGAGCTGGAACGCTCGACCATTTGGCGGAAGTTTTAAAAGATGGTGGCGCCAGCGCGGTTTTGGCCGCGAGTATTTTCCACTTTGGAACCTTTACGGTCCGGCAAGCGAAAGAGCATCTAAAGTCCGTCGGCTTACCTGTCCGTCTTTAAGAAGCGTTTTTTTCTGGTGCTGGTAAAGCCTTAGGCATGACTAAGACCTTATCCAGCCGGTGGCCGTCCATGTCGATGACTTCGAAGATGTGTCCGAGAGCTTCGACTCTGTCGCCTTCATTCGGGATGCGCCCAAGCGAACGCATGATGAACCCGGAGATAGCGGTGAAGCGTCCCGTACCTTCACTAGGGAAGCGGCCGATGATTCCTGTGGCTTCACGAAAGTCATCAAGCGAAACAACGGCATCGACTACCCAGCTGCCATCGTCTCGCCGCCTTACAGGCTTGGGTTGGGTTACGGGTGAGCCTTCGTTGGGTAATTCTCCGACCACGGATTCCAAGACATCATTGAGAGATACGACGCCGCGCACGCGCCCGAACTCGTCGGTGACCAGCGCCAGATGTATCTTATCTTTCCGGAACCGCTCTAAGAGCTGCGTTCCGGTGCTATGTTGCGGCACGGTCGGAGATTCGGTGAGGAGGTCTTTGATCGAGGCACTGCCGGTCAGGGATAAGTTGGCCCAGAGTCTTTTCACTGAGACAACCCCAAGATGCCGGTCGGTTGATCCTTTGAAAACCGGAAACCAAGTATGCCCTGAGGCCACTACTTTGCGCCAATTTACTTCTTCGGAATCATCGAGATTAAGCCAGACGACGCGATTACTTGGCGTCATGAGTTGTTCGGCGGTAATCAGGTCCAAGGATAAAGCGCCATGAACCATCCGATGTTCGGATGCGTGTAAGACTCCGGAGGCCATGCCCTGGTCCACCATCATGCGTAGTTCGTCTTCTGACATGGTGTCTTCCGGGGCGCGTTTTTTACCGAACAAGAACATGACCACATCCGCACAGGCGCTCATGGCGTTGACGAGCGGGGAAGAAATGGCGGCGACGAAGGCCATGGGGCGCGAGAAGTTCGCGGCCAGACTTTCGGGTTTGATCAGCGCAAGTCGCTTGGGAACGATCTCTGCAAAGATTACGGTAAGGGCTCCGATGGAGAAAGAGATGATTCCGCCTGCTACGGCGTGCGCATGTTCCGCTCCCCATGCCCACGGAAGTTGCGCGAGGACGGGCGTGAGACGATTGGTCAGGGGCGTTCCGCCATAGATGGCCGCTACGATACCGCCGAAAGTCATACCGACCTGGACGGTGGAGAGGAACTTCGAAGGGTCGGCTAGGAGGGCCAGCGCAACCTTGGCCCCTTTATTTCCTCCTTCGGCCATTTTGGCTAAACGACGGCGATTAGCTGAGACTAAGGCCATTTCTGCCAAAACAAAGAAGGCCGTGATGAGGAGGCAGGCGCCTATAAGGATGATTTCCACTGCCTATTTGTTATGACGGAGAAGACTATTTCGTCAAATCCGCTTGTTGCTGGCCTCTCCTGCCCTAGGTTTTAGCCTGAATGGCGACTTATTACGACGCAATCGTGGTTGGCAGCGGTATCGGGGGCTTGAGCTTCGCGCTCAACTTAGCCAACCGAGGCCTTTCCGTCGCTATTGTCACAAAGAAGACCAGCTCGGAGTCCAATACGAATTGGGCTCAAGGTGGGATCGCTTGCGTGACTGATAAGACAGATGATTTCGCAAGCCATGTGCAGGATACTTTGACGGCGGGTGATGGGCTCTGCGACGTCGATGTCGTGAGGCATATCATCGAAGCGGGTCCGGCGCGGGTTGCTGAACTGATCAGTTGGGGCGTCCATTTCGAAAACGGTACAGATGGACAACCGGATTTAGGCCGCGAAGGCGGTCATTCGAAGCGAAGAATTTTGCACGCCCGCGACATGACCGGACGGGCGATAGAGTCGGCGTTGCTGCGCGCAATCGCCCGTGCGCCCAAGGTGGTCATGATGGAACATCATCTTGTAGTCGATCTAATCACCCGCGCCAAGAACGACGCCACCATCGCCCCAGGTAGTGATGAAGATCGCGTATTGGGTCTGCATGTCTTGAACACCCGCGCGTCTAAGGTAGAAACTCTGGCTGCACATACGGTTATTTTGGCGACAGGTGGCATCGGACAAGTCTATCAGTTCACGACTAACCCGGATATCGCCACTGGTGATGGCGTCGCAATGGCTTATCGGGCTGGAGCGAAGATTCATGATATGGAAATGGTGCAATTCCACCCGACCGCGTTGAAGGCGCCGGATGGAAGCCGGGCTTTGATCTCGGAAGCTGTCAGAGGCGAAGGGGCGATTTTAAAGGACATCAATGGTCGGGCTTTCATGAAGGATTTCCATCCCCTAGGTGACTTGGCTCCTCGTGATATTGTGGCCCGGGCGATTGATTCGGTCATGAAGCGCGATGGTTCCCCCCACGTCTTACTGGATGCCACGCAGGTCGCTTTGGGTCATCTTGCGGAACGTTTCCCGCATATTTATGAAACCTGTCGAAAAGCCGGCTTTGACCTGACTAAGGAGCCGATTCCAGTCGTCCCGGCGGCTCACTATCTCTGTGGGGGCGTTGCGACTGACCTATCAGGACGAACATCGCTTCCAGGGCTTTATGCCGTCGGCGAAGTAGCCAGCACCGGCCTGCATGGCGCTAATCGCTTAGCCTCCAATTCCTTGTTAGAAGCTGTGGTTTTGGCTCACGACGGAGCCAATGCGGTGTGCGAAGAGATTGCCCGTCGGCCGCAGTCAGCACCTCCCGTTCTACCTGAATGGATCGATGGCTCGGCAGGAGATCCCGATGAGCGTGTCGTCTTGATTCATAACTGGGATGAGCTTCGCCGAACGATGTGGGATTACGTCGGCATCGTCCGTTCGACGAAACGTCTGCAGCGTGCCCGGACGCGGATCAGTATGTTGGCCGATGAGGTCCGAGAATATTACTGGAATTTCCGGGTTGAACCACGTTTGCTGGAATTACGTAACCTTATTCAGGTAGCTCAGCTCATCATCGAATGTGCCCTACAGCGGCATGAAAGCCGGGGACTCCATTACACTTTGGACTACCCGGATAAATTGCCTTCGGCTCAGCATTCAAGCATACAACGTCAGACTTTTAAGCCATGAAAATAGCCATCGTTGGTGCCGGTGCCATCGGCGGTTGGTATGGCGGTTTATTAGCTCAACGCGGCCATGAAGTGCATCTGGTCACTCGCCGTGATGCGGCTTTCATCACGACAAACGGTTTGACTCTTAAGGCGGGTGATACGTCCAAACTGGTGCAGGTGGCGTCGGCGGTTATGACTACCCAGCCGATCGGCCTTTGTGACCTGGTCGTAGTTGCCACCAAATCTACCGCCAACGGGTCGCTCCCTGCCCTGTTACGTCCGGTGTTAGGGCCCAAGACGGTTTTACTCACCCTGCAGAACGGCATGGGGAATGTGGAGTTTCTCTCTCAAATCCATCCCGCTTCACTGATTGTTGGCGGGCTTTGCTTTGTTTGCATCAATCGCATTGCCCCTGGTGTCATTGATACTCAACTCGCGGGCTACGTTCGGATGGCGGCGGCTCAGGGGCCATGCAATGCGGTCGTGGAGACTTGCGTGAGCATCTTTAAGGACGCGGGCGTTGAGTGTGAGTCTGATGACTCCTTGGAAGGTATCTTATGGCGCAAACTCTGTTGGAATATTCCTTTTAACGGCCTTTCCATCGCGGCCGGGGGAGTGACCACGGACAAGATCCTGGCGGCTCCCATGTTGGCGGAGCGTGCTCTTAAGCTCATGTCAGAGGTAAGTGCAGCCGCCGCAGCTCGTGGTCACCCGTTTAAAGCGAGTCATATACCTTCGCAGTTCAAGGTTACCGAGACGATGGGCGCCTATCGCCCTTCAAGTCTGATTGACTATCTGGAAGGACGTGAGGTCGAGGTGGAAGGAATCTGGGGAGAGCCTCTCCGTCGCGGGGAATTAGCAGGTATAAGCATGCCAGAACTGCAGGCTTTGAAGGCAGAAATCCTGGCTAAACTGAGCTTCCGAAAGCCCTAAGCTTATTTATGAGAAGCCGCACCCATCTCTGCGTGAGGGAGGCGTGCTAGGATCGCAATGACTTCCGAGTTGGCGCGGGATTCGTTCCAGAAGTTGGCCAAGACAGCGGGACCAGAATCCGCATCAAAGAGGCGCTGGCCGGACTTACTGAAGAGCGACAAGGAAAGTGAGAGGGAAGAGGAATCATTGCGCACGCCTTCTCCCTTGCGAACGCGCCAAGAGCTTCGGAGGGTGGCGTTGGCCTCGTTGCTGTTGGTGGCGATGGCATAGCCCAAGCGCTGTAATTCTCGGACGGCCGTGTCGTGGACGGCGTTGTTGAGTGCGTTGGTTTCGCTTGAATTAGAAGGCGCCGTGTCTGCCACATAGACCTTGGTTACCGATTTGAGCTCGTTCGAAGTCGTCGGGCTCGTATTACAAGCGACAGAAATTAAGGCAAAGAGCGCAACGAGGGCCATCTGGCCGAGACGGGGAAGGTTCATAACTTGTTTATTACTCGTTCTTGCGATTAGACAAGTCGGGACATCATAAGGGAGAGATTGACCCCGATAACATCGGGCTTTTCCTTAATATTTCGATGAATTTGTTCGTTAAGTTGCAAACTTTACCGCCCGCCTGTCGGGTATTCCCTTCGGCTTCATGACCTTATGGCAATCGTCCAGGCAGTAACTTTTGATTTAGCCGGAACTTTGGTCGTGCCCCACCCCTCCGTCGGCACGATCTATGCGCGTTGCGCCCAGCGGCACGGTGTCGATGTTCTCCCGGCGTTTCTTGATGCGGCCTTTCCGCTGGCATTCAAGGGCGGGCCCCAACGGTCGAAGCCCGAAGTTTTTTGGCGAGAGGTCGTGCAGCGATGTTTCGGCCCTTCCCTGCCAGCCGCAAAACTTGAAACCGTCTTCCAGGAATGCTGGCATGCTTTTGCAGATGAAAAGAATTGGCGGCTTCAGCCCGGTGCGGTCAATGCGATTACGGCAATAAAATTCTTAGGCATCAAAGTAGGCGTCCTCTCTAATGCTGACACCAGGATGCGCCAAGTCCTGGAGGCGAAGGGCTTAGCCAAGCATCTCGACGGAATATTCCTTTCTTCAGAAATAGCCCTCGCCAAACCGGATGCGAAATTCTTTTCACATGCTGCGCGGCAACTTGGCGTCGCAACCTCCGCGCTGGTCCATATCGGTAACGATCCTTTGCTCGACGGTGAAGCGGCCAGAGATGCGGGAGCAACCGGAGTCATCGTCGGCGGCGCCTATGCGCCTGAACGTTGCTTACGGGCGGAGAAGCTCATCGAGTTGCCTTATTTAATTCGCGCCTTGGTCACCGAGGGTAAGCAGAAGGGTAAGTTTTCCCGTACCGTACTCAATCTCTTGGCTAATTTGAGCGGCTTGCCTGAAGACCGTGGGCGATCGACGGACCGACCGCTTAAGACGATGGACGATGCGGTGGCCGAAGCTTTCAAGAAACTGCGTTTAGGACGACCCGTACCGGAAGACGCCATCATTGCGCATTGGCATGAACTTTTGCCGCTTAAACTGGCGAAACGTTGCGCCCCGGTACGCGTGCTTGAAGGCGGCAAACTGGTAGTCCAATGCGAAAACGCTGTCATCAAATCGGAAGTACGTTTTCATGAACGGTCCATGCTGGCTAAAATCCGGCTGCTGCGGGGCTGTCAGGATGTTCGCCTGATCAGTCTCGTTAATGCTTAGTTGGAGTTGCCGGGTTCAAACGGCTTATGGAAGGTCTCCTTGAAGTCATAGACCTCTGCAAAGTCTTCCAAGTTGTCCTCAGGCGAACGTCCAAACATGCCGGTCTCAATGATATTAAACACGATATTACCCACGTCACTGGATTTCTTCAGGCCCCAGTTTTGGAGCAAGGGGTAAGACATTGGTCCGTAGGTCGTCAGGACGTGCTGCCGAAAGCCTTCCAGTAACTGAGGGCCGGTGACATGTCGGTTGACCAGGCTTTTCCCTTTCTTTGCTTCGCCGTAGACTATTTTTTGCGCGTGATCTAAGCCGACCCTGACGAGATCGTAGGCTTGTGCCTGGTAGCGCGGATCCTTGGCACGGATCAGGCGGACGGCTTCATCGAAATTCATCGGGAAATCAGTTGGGTAAGCTCGTTTAAAAGGCGCTCATTCTGGGCAGTGGTGCCGACGGTGAGACGTAACCAACCCGTCATACCATATCCCTTGAGGGGACGAACGATTACGCCTGCTCTCTGAAGGTGCAGGAAGGCCTCATCGGCCTGCGGTATCTTGGCCGCCAGAAAATTAGCTTTTCCTTCGATGAATTCGCAGCCTAAAGCCTTTAGGCCGGCACTAAGTTGTCTTAAGCCCTGGGCGTTGACTTCCTTGGTGCGGGTAACGAAAGCAACGTCATCGAGGGCGGCTTCGGCGGCGGCCAAGGCGGGCAAGTTCACGTTGAATGGTTGGCGTACGCGATTAAGTAATCCGCAGACTTCGCTCGAACCCATGAGATATCCAACGCGCAAGCCGGCCAAACCGTAAGCCTTGGAGAAAGTACGACTGACCACGACCTTACGACCCGAAGCCATCAGGGGTCGAAGGTCTGCAGATTGCTCAAGGTATTCGGCATAAGCTTCGTCTAAGCAGAAAATCACGTCTTCGGGAAGAGACACGGCGAGCGCCAGGATATCGGCGGGCTCATCCGTTCCGCCCGTGGGGTTATTCGGACTGGCCAAGAATAAGATACGCGTGCGACTAGTTACCGCGGCCCGCATGGCATTGAGATCATGCCTAAAGCCGGGCATGGGCACTTCGACGGCCGTCGCGCCAAATAGCATCGTCGCGAGCTTATAGACGATGAATGCTTGGGAGCCGAAGACGACTTCATCCCCAGGACGTAAGAACGCTTGGGCGAGTAAGATCATGACTTCGTTGGAGCCGTTACCGATAACGAAATTATGCGGTGCCAGGTTCCATTTCTTGGCTAATTTTTCACGAAGGAAAGTGCAGCCGCCATCAGGATAAAGGTGACAAACTTCAAGGGCTTTACGGGCGGCCGTGAGTCCAAGCGGGGATGGGCCAAGCGGGTTTTCATTGGAGGCTAATTTGATCACCGTAGCTGGGTCTAAGCCGAACTCACGCGCGACCACTTCGATTGGTCGCCCGGCCTCGTAGACGGGCTGAGTCAGTACTGGACGGTTGGCTAGATCGGAGTATGAACCCATGGATAAGCCTAATCAATGTGACTTCGGATGGTTTTGGCAAGCGTGGGTGAAAACTTGTACCCGCTTGCCACTTGGGTTGGTGTAGGCATAGAAGTGGCTATGAAAATTGTGGTCACAGGTGCGACGGGGTTTCTTGGCCGTGAGGTCGTGCTGTCTGCACTGCGCCGAGGCCATCAGGTTATCGCGTTAGGAGGAACGCGTCTCCCGACGATCGAAGGAGCGCGCCAAGCTTTAGCCTTAGATCTGACCGATGAGGTGAAATTGGAAGCATTGATTCTCGAAGAATTCCCGCAGGCCATCATCAATTGCGCAGCCTTGGCAACGATCGATGCTTGTACGCAAAATCCTTCGTTAGCAGATAAGATTAATCATTTATTGCCCCGTCAGTTGGCCCAACTCGCCTTTCACCTTGGCGGGAAAGTCATTCATTTTTCAACGGACATGGTGTTTGATGGCGAAGCTGGAAGGTATCAGCACACGGACGTGCCCTCCCCGCTTCATCTTTATGGAAAGACGAAAGCTGCCGGCGAGATCGAGGTTCTGAAATATGGCCGAGAGCACGCGGCAGTCATTCGGACGACTTTGATTAACGGCAACTCGCCCAAGGGTGATCGTGGGTTGCACGAAAGACTTTTTCGCGACTGGGTGGCCGGGCGGCCGACCTCTCTTTTCACGGACGAAATCCGTCAGCCGGTGGCGCTGAGCAATCTTGCCGATGTGGCCGTCGAGCTTTGCGAAAGGTCTAATCTCTCTGGCGTCTATCATTGGGCGGGTGCGGATGCGCTCAGTCGTTATCAGATGGGTGTGCGCATCGCTGAACATTTCGGGCTTGATGCTGATAAGCTTATCGTGGCTTCGCTCCGCTCGACGGCTCCTAACCTAGGTACAAGACCTCGCGACTTAAGCCTGCAACTTCATCCCTTGGCTGGAAAATTAAAGACGCCCGTCCAAGCTTTCGATGAACAACTTGGCGAATTACGCGTCCCGCGTGGCTGCGAAGATTGGTATGAAAAGGAAACCGGCCGAAAGGTCGTGCGTTTAATCGAAAAAGGGATAGATTACTGATTATGGACGTCCTTCCGCGCCAGTCCGCCGATGCGGTTGCAAACATGTCAGCTGATTTGCTCCTCTTAGAGAAATATCCTCAACAGGATCGTGTACGTTTTCGCCCCTTTGCTTGGTCCGAACCGGCATTTACTTTCGGCGTCTCCCAGTCTTGGTCTAAATATCGCGCGCAGGTGCCGGCAGCATACCCGCTTGTGCGGCGTTGCACGGGGGGTGGTCTGGTCTCTCACCTGAACGATTGGACCTTCGCGCTGGTCATCCCGGCGAGTCATCCGTTGAGCCAAGCCGATGCCATGGCGAGTTACGCCCTCGTTCACCAGGCCTTAGCTGAGGCCTTGAAGGCACAAGGGCTCCCAGTGGCTTTGGTGGCTGCGCCAAGCGGCAGCCGCGAATTCCTTGCCCCTGATGATTGCTCCCAGCGTGCGGAACCTAACGACCTCATCCGGACCGACACCGGAAAGAAAATCGCTGGGGCGGCTCAAAAGCGCAACCGTCACGGACTCCTGATCGAAGGTTATGTCTGGCAACCCTTCTTGCCAGAGTGCAATTGGTTGCGATTCGAAAAAGATTTTACCGAAGCGCTGGGTCGTTCGCTTGGTAGTTCCCCCGTGGCAGTTCCCGAGCCGATCTATAATCAGTTCGATCACGAAGGAAGCTGGGCAAAATTCGCATCCCAGGAATGGAATCAAAGAATCTAAGCGAATAAATCTAACTGCGGACCCTCGGTTTTGGGTGGCAGGTTCGGCGTGTTATTTTCTTTGGCTGCCTTGAGGGACCCAGGCTTAGATTTTTCTTTCGTAGTGTCTGGAAGGCCCTCCCCTATTTCTAGTCCGGCAAGGATTTCGCGTGCCCGTGTGACGACCGAGGGTGGCATCCCGGCAAGTCTGGCCACTTGGATGCCGTAAGAACGGTCGGCGGCTCCTGGGACGACCCGACGAACGAAGACAATTTCATCTTTCCACTCTTTGACCTCAACGGACCAATTACGCAGGCGTACGAGGGAGCCGGAGAGATTCGTCAGCTCATGATAGTGGGTGGCGAAAAGCGTACGCGGCCCTTCCGTTCCGGTTCCGTGCAGATGCTCCGCAACAGCCCATGCGATGCTGATCCCATCGTAGGTGCTCGTACCGCGGCCGATCTCATCCAAAACGACGAGGGATCGTGCCGTGGCATTATTAAGGATGTTCGAGGTTTCGTTCATCTCGACCATGAAAGTCGAATTACCCCGCGAGAGTTCGTCCGAGGCTCCGACCCGACAAAAGATACGGTCTATCAGGCCGATGCGCGCGGATTTCGCCGGTACCCATGAACCGAGATGTGCGAGTAAAGAAATAAGCGCGACTTGCCGGATGTAAGTAGATTTACCGGCCATATTCGGTCCCGTCAGCAAGGCGATCTGTTCGCCCGAGCTGCTTAACTGAGTGTCATTAGGGACGAAGGATCCTGCGCCAGGGCGGGCATTCAGCATTTGTTCCACGACCGGGTGTCGTCCTTGTTCGATGGCTAACGCGTCGGAGCCGTCTACGGTCGGTCGTGTCCAGTTTGCTTCCCGAGCGAGCTCGGCCCAGCCCCGAAGCACGTCTATTTCAGCTAAGGTCCCGGAGGTAAGCAGGAGCTCTTCCGTGTGTTCGATGACATTGGCAAGCAGGGCTTGGAAGAGTTCGGTCTCGCGTGCCAGCGATTGCTCATCGGCGCGCAGGACTTCGCGTTCTTTGGTGCGGAGTTCTTCGGTCGTAAAGCGCTCCGCATTGACCATCGTTTGCTTGCGGATGTAGTCCGCCGGAATGGATGGTAGGTTGGCCTTGGTAATCTCGATCGCATAGCCGAAATTACCGTTATATCTAACTTTTAAGGATTTGATGCCGGTGCGGGCCTGTTCGTTGCGTTCGAATTCGGCAATCCAACCCTTACTGTCCGAGGCTAGGACGCGAAGCCGGTCAAGCTCCGGGTCATAGCCTGCCTTTAAGGCTCCGCCTTCGGTTAAATCGACGGGGAGTTCTTCGGCAAGGGCTTGTTCGAGCTTATGGAGAAGCTCGGTTTGTAGGTTGATCCTGACGTGGTAGCTCTCAAGGGCTTTGCCAGGTAAAGCGATGAGCTCCTCCTTGATGGCTGGCATGGATTTTAGCGTATCGCGGATACCGCCCAGCTCGCGGGGATTTCTTAGCCGATTTTGGAGGCGGGCAAGAATGCGCGGGATGTCACGGATACCCCGCAAGGATTCGCCGATTCGGGCAGAGGCCCCGGGATGTTTCACTAACTCTCCGATGGCCGCTTGCCGGGCATGAATGATGGATAGATCGGTTGAGGGTTCGGCGAGCCAGAGGGCTAACTGGCGGGCTCCCGCGGGTGTTTCCGACCGATCGATGGCTGCGAGCAGTGAACCTTCCCTTCCGCCATTGGAGGTGGCGAATAATTCAAGGTTACGAGAAGAAGCGGCATCCAGCAGGACCGAAGATCCTAATTTGGTTTCGATTATCCGGAAAAGGTTCTTCGGACGATCGCATAGTGAATCCGTGACATAGCCTAAGACCGCGCCCGCAGCACCGAGTGCAGCGTGCTGATCTGTGAGGCCAAAACCGGCCAGACCATGCACGGATAAAGTCTGCGAAACAAGTCGGGCACCTGCTTCGATATCGAAATTCCACCCCGGCAGGCGTGAGGTGGCTCGGCCTTGCAGGAATACTTCCAAGGCTTCGCGGTGTTCCGGAGAAGCTTCAAGTCCTTCCGGCAGGATGATTTCACGAGGAGAAACGGAATGAAGCAGCGGTAGAAGGCGGTGCGGCGACGCATCGGTCGCCAGCCTGAAGTCGGCGGTAGAAACGTCGAGCCATGCGGCGTGCCAACCCTGTTTGTCCCAGTGAATGGCGGCAAGATAGTTACCCTTGCGAGAATCTAATTGGGCATCCTCTAGGGCTGTGCCAGGTGTGAGGATGCGGGAAAGTCCCCGACGGACTAATTTGCCGGCCACCGGGGCTTCCATCTGGTCGCAAATTGCGACCTTCCAGCCGGCGGCGAGCAGACGATTCACGTAAGCTGTCGCCGCATGGTGAGGTAACCCTGCCATCGGAGTCTCGTGCCTTTTCGTAAGGGTCAGGCCCAAGACTTTGGAAGCGATTTCGGCATCTTCGCCGAACACTTCATAAAAATCACCTAGCCTAAAAAGCAGAAGCGTACCCGGTGCGAGTTTCTCTCGAATCTCGCGGTACTGCTTCTGCATGGGCGTTTCTTTCTCCACGTGAGTGAGGGAAACTTGCCCAACATCCATCGGCAAGGACGGAGTGAGCTCCTATTGGTGAAAGAGCGTGGAAGTTGCTCACATTGCCTTGGCCGCCAGTTCCGAAAGCGCACTCCGTACGCCATGTAAAAGGCGGACATTGGCCGTAATCGCATACCCTTTCATCCGTTCATGCGTATGAATCAATCCGTTGGACTTGCCGTCCAGATAGGGGGTGTCGACTTGATCGAGGTCGCCGATGAGCACCACTTTGGAGCCTTCGCCAATGCGGGTGATGACGGTCTTCGCCTCATGCGGAGTCATGTTCTGTGCTTCATCGACGATCATGAAGGCGTGACCGATGGATCGCCCGCGGATGAAAGTCATCGCTTCAATTTCGATTAAGCCAGAATCGATCAGCCATTGGTAGGGTTTACGCGGCTGATTGACCTGTTGGAATTGCGAACCGAAAATCGGCGGAGCGGCTTTGAGCGCTTGAGCCTTTTTTTGCTTCCGCTGCGAGTCGGTCGCCACGGTGTCTTTGGCTACCATCGGAGCCGGCGGAGCGCCGTTCTTAGAAAACAATACTTCAAGATTGTCGAAGTAAGGTTGGATATAAGGGGAGAGCTTTTCTTCCTTGGTGCCAGGTAAGGCCCCGATGTCTTTGCCGATCTGCACCACAGGACGGGAGACGTAGAGCTTCTTATAGGGGGAGAAGTCGCTCAGGACTTGGGAAAGAGCGGCGGCGATGGAGAGGAAGGTCTTGCCGGTACCCGCACGACCGAAACAGGTCACTAATTTGATATCGGGGTTAAGGAGTGCATCCAGGAAGATCCATTGTTCGAAGTTCTTGGGAATGACCCGCATGCCGCGGGGCATCTGCAGGCCTTTGCGGGCGCCGCTATCCGTCGAAAGAAACTCGCGATAAAGTCCCAGCGGGACGAAGGCGCCCTCGCCGACATGTCGGGCCGGTTCACTCCATGAATCAGAAGCGAGCATGACATACTCGTTGATCACCGGTAATTCTTCATCCTTCAGCTTGATCTCCACTTGGGCCAGGTCGCGGAAATCATGCATCGATGCCGCGGAAATCGTTAGGGTCTTATAATCGCCGACATCGCTGGTTTCGACCCGATCGTTCCGATAGTCTTGCACTTCCAGGCCGAGCGCTTGGGCCTTAAGGGCCATGCAGGCGTCCTTGGTGACGAGGACGACCGGTCCGTCAGCCGTGTCGCGCAAGTAGAGAGCCGAAGCGATGATCCGATGGTCAGGCGCATCGACCTGCATGAAGACGGCACGCAGACGATCGGACCGGCTCCCGTTAAAATGGTCGCGAATCAGGGATTCATTGACGACGACCCTGAGTTCACCGCCGTCGTGCAGGGCGGCATGGAGGGCTCCGGGTTTGGTCGGGTCTCCTTCCGCGATGTCCTTTAGGGGGCGATTTTCAAAGAGACTGCGGATTGAGCGATTAACGCGTCGGGCGCTGGCGCCGAGTTGTCCGGGCTGGGTCTTGAGACGATCTAGCTCAGATAAGACTTCCACCGGCACCGCCACGATGTGCTCATCAAACTTAAAAAGAGATTCGGGGTCATGAATGAGAACGTTGGTATCCAGAACGTAAGTCTTTTTCACGACTCAGAGAATGACCTCAATTTCAAGCGGAGCAACCTGTAAAGTTATTCTGCTTCGCGAGCGAGGTTGTGCAGGTAGTCCCAACTATAGATTCCCGTTCGGTGACCGTCGCTGAACACAAAAGTCACCGCATAGTTGCCTATTCGCGTTAGGCTTTGTACCGATACGCCGGGAAACTGGCGAGGTCCATCCCCGCCCCAACGTTGGCCGAGGATATCGACTTCACCCAAGTTTTCAGCGCTGGGAGAACGTTCGCGTAGTTTTTCGCCGGAGATGATGTCTTGGGCGCCATCGTCCCAGGAGATGGCCACGAAGTCTCCAATGATTTGCAGATCCAACGGAGGGCGCATGGGCCTAATTTACGCACCCCTCCGTCGGGTGCAAGCCGTGAGCAAGCTTAGACTCGCCCTTGACTCCCTCGCCCTGTTCCTAACTCTTAATAAAACGACTTCATAAGATGGTGATTTTTCTTCAACAAACTCAACTCAGGTACCATTCGTGACGCCATCTTTTGATAAAGTCCGCCAGTTGCTGAAACTTTTGCCTGGTTTGGGTCATCGTTCGGCGGAAAGAATTGCTTTGCACCTACTCGTTGAACGCCCGGCCAAATTGGAGCCGTTGCTTGCCTCGCTTCAGGCTGCCGCCCTCTCCGTCCGCCGATGTTCGCGTTGTGGAAGCTTGGCCGAGTCTGATTACTGCGAGGTCTGTCTCGATCCTAAGCGCGATGCCGGATCGATCTGCGTCGTCGAACAAGTCCCAGATGTGATGTCGATCGAGCGCTCTTCCGCCTACCGCGGTACCTACCATGTTTTACACGGCCGGCTTTCACCCATCAATGGCATCGGACCCGAAGAGCTTAATTTGGCGACCTTCGAGCGTCGGCTTAAAGATGAGCCCATCACCGAAGTCGTCCTTGCGCTAGGTAATGACATCGAGGGCGAGGCGACCTGTCATTTCATCCGTGAAAGTATCACCGCCATAAAGCCTGATATTAAGGTTTCACGCATCGGCTTCGGTTTGCCAAGTGGTAGCGGTCTGACTTTCGCCGACCCCGCGACCTTGAGGAGCGCCCTTGAGGGTCGAAGAGATGTCGGAATTTAAAGCTTGGGGTGCTTACCCTTCCGCTGCGGAAGCATTCTGGCTCGCCCAGGTCGAAAAGGCTACCGGTCGAATCGGAGATGAAGCGCTGGAAAAGATCACCCCCGCGGTCGGTCGTCTTTCGGATCTGTTTACCACCGAGCGTCCGAAGCACAGATTTCCTGAATATTTCGCCGATCTCGAATTGTTGGCTGGTTATGGGATATTTTTTCTGCCCCAGAGCTTCGTCCGTACCTCCTTTGCATTGGCTCATGCCTATGAGCTCCGAAATTGGCGTCCCGCTTCGGGCGAAATTTCCATTCTTGATCTTGGATCGGGTCCAGGTTCTTGCGGTGTCGCCGCTGCGCATTGCCTCGCGCAATTGACGGATGCGAAGATCAAACTGACTGCCGTGGATAGGTCGCCGATGGCCTTGGTCGCGTTAGAGGGCTTTGCGCAAGCTACTTTGGGGGCCGCGGTGCCTGTATGCTCCCGTGTGGGGGATGCCGCTCGATCTGAAACTTGGCCACAAGGTTCCTATGATGTCATCGTGGCAGGTTTTGTCATGAATGAAATGACGCAGCTTGATCCGACGCATCTGCTGGCATGGATCGATGAATTGAAGGCTCACCTTAATCCTGGTGGCTTAATCCTAATTCTTGAGCCGGCTCTGCGTGTCACCGCGCAACGCCTGCAACGCTTAAGCGATGAGGTCAGCGCCCAGGGAGTTCTATCGCGGATAGGGTCCGATCTCGACGACGCTGTTTGCCCTCAGTTGCTTGGGATGGAACATTGGAATCACGAAGCCCGCGCCTGGAAGACGCCGGATTCGACGGATTTCGTCAATCGCCGGCTGCATCGCGACCTGCGCGAAATCAAATATGCCTTTGCGGCTTTCACCTCTGCCGCCATCGCTCCCCTGCCCGCACAATGCGCGCGATTGGTTTCGGATGTGCAGATCATCAAAGGCCTGCTTCGCTTCATCACGGTCCGTCAGGGCCTGATTGAAGCCGTGGAAGTGCCGACCCGCGGCCTCTCGAAGCATGAAGTCAAGAAATTGGCAGCCCTGTTCGGGCGGGGGGATGTCGTCCGTCACGGTCATTTACCTGCCGCCAAGATCCGTCTGGCCAAATTCGATGATTTTGAGGTTTTTTGGTCCCCGCGTTAAATTTACCGAAAAGTAACATGCCGGAAGCCCATAATTAACCGTTAATTAGGATAGAATTAACGATAAAATATGGATTATTAAGAGATTATCGTTCTAAGTCATTGTTTGGCAACTTCATCCTCAGCCGTCATAGACATGTTTAACCGCGAACTTAGTTGGCTCAGCTTTGATCGGCGCGTACTCGAATTAGCCGAAGACGTGTCCGTCCCCTTGCTCGAAAGGGTCCGCTTTCTTTCGATCGTCAGTTCGAATCTCGACGAGTTTTTTGAGATTCGAATCGCTGGAATCATGCAGCAGGAAGAGTCGGCGAGTCATCCGGCTACGCGTGATTTTCTTTTGGAGGTGTTGCAAAAGACCCGCGAGCTCGTCGACGCCCAGCAGGATTGCTGGAAGGAGCAATTATTACCGGCGCTGGTGCAGCAAGGAATTTTGATTAAATCGCGTGCTGAACTCGATGCGCAGGATCGCCAGGAGCTTTCCGCCTTATTCGACCGGGAGATTTTTCCGGGCCTGACGCCGTTAGCGATCGATCCGTCTCACCCCTTCCCGGTTTTGACGAACAAGGGGCTTTACCTCCTAGTGCTGCTCAAAGATCCGGTGAACGGCGAGGTACGTCGGGCGGTCGTGCCTATCCCTCGGATATTACCACGGATCATCGCGATCAATGGTCGCGCTAAAAAGCATTTCACGCTCTTAAGCCATGTGGTCCAGTCGTTCATTGACCGGCTATTCCCCGGTTTGGAACTCCAGGGCTCTTGGGCTTTCCGGATTACGCGAAATAGCGATCTTTACGTGGACGAAGACGAGGCGGGAAATATCCTCGAAGCGATTGAGGAAGAGATCAGAAACTTGCGTAAGGGCGCCCCGGTCAGGTTGGAAATCGAGAGCGACGCACCCGATGAGGAAATGGCATGGTTGCTCAAGTCAATTGGTCTGTCCGCAGACAACGCTTTCAAGATTCCAGGCCCGGTCAACATGCTGCGCTTAGCCAGCCTGATTGATCTGATCGGTCGTCCCGACCTGCTCTACCCTAATTTCGCGGCGGGGGTCCAACCGGATTTGGCCGATTCATCCAAGCTTTTCCAACGTATCGCCAAGCAGGATTATCTGCTGCATCACCCTTACGAATCCTTCATGCCTGTCGTGGAATTTATCCGTCAGGCCGCCCGCGACGAAGCAGTCGTGGCCATCAAATTGACCCTCTATCGGACAAGTGGCGATTCGCCGGTCGTCGAGGCGCTTAAGGAGGCGGCACGCAACGGAAAGCAAGTGACAGCTCTGGTCGAATTGCGTGCACGCTTCGACGAATTGAATAACATCGAGTGGGCGCGTCAGCTGGAGGAAGCCGGTGCGCATGTGGTGTACGGACTCGCTGGGCTTAAGACGCATTGTAAGGCGTGCCTGGTGGTGCGGCAGGAAAAGGGCGGATTGCGCCGGTATGCGCACTTAGGGACGGGTAACTACAATCCCAAGACGGCACGAATCTATACGGACTTCTCTTTGTTTACGGCGGATGAGGCTATCACCTCCGAAGTCGGGCTGTTATTTAATGTGCTTACGGGTAACCTGGGTCGTCCGGTTTTCAAACACCTGCTCATCGCACCCTTTAATCTCGCGCTCCGTACGGTCGAGATGATCAATGCCGAAACCGCGGCCGCCAAGGCTGGCCGGAAAGCTTCAATCTTCGCCAAGGTGAATAGTTTAGTCGACCCAGATGTGATTAATGCGCTTTACCGAGCGTCTCAGGCGGGAGTGAAGGTGGAAATCATCGTCCGCGGAATCTGTTGTTTGATCCCTGGGCTCCCGGGTAAAAGTGAGAATATCCGAGTTCGTAGCTTCCTGGGGCGTTTTCTCGAGCATAGTCGAATGTTCCGTTATGAGAATGCGGGCGGCGAACCCATTATCTTGATGGGCAGTGCGGATTGGATGCCCCGTAATTTTGAACGTCGCGTCGAGTGTATCTTCCCGATTACTAATAAAATCTTACGACGTCGCTTAGAGCAGGAAATCATCCAGACCTACGCCACCAACCTTGGGGATGCGAAAAGCCTGCAATCCGATGGTAGTTATGCCGCTTGCGCTGCGGAAGGACGACTCGCTCCGACCGCCCAGGATTTCTTCCTTCGTTTGGCTCGGAATCACCAAGCCGAAGTCGTTACCGCACCGAAGAAGGACCGAAGCAAATCCGTTCCACGGCGGCGTTAAAGCCTTCAGGGTCACCTAAGATTTCAACTTCCAGCCTGACGTACATCAGCGGGATGGGCGGATTGAAACGGCCTTGGAGTCTCACGGCATCCTTTTCGGTGGTGACAATCATCTCTGCTTTGTAACGTAAGGCCTGCTCAAGTACTTCGTCCAAATCCTCATCATTGAAATCGTGGTGGTCTAAGAAGCGTCGTTTCGAGACGAGGACGGCTCCTTGAGAGAGCAAGGTTTCTTCAAAGCGCTCGGGGGTGGCAATACCGGAGAAAGCCATCACGCGCCGACCTGCCAAATTGGCCAAAGGCGAACTCGTCGCATGGTCGACCGCAATCAGTTCTTGCGGGCTATGGGCGCAGGCGATGATTTCCACCTTGGGGTTATGTTTCCGGATTAACGCGATTAATTGGGGGTCGGGTTGGCCAGAGGATTTGGTCAGGAAAACGTAAGAGGCGCGGCTGAGATTCGAAATCGGTTCCCGCAAGATGCCCCGAGGGAGCAGCGAGCCGTTGCCGAACGGATCGCGACTATCCACTAAGAGCAGATTGATCTGACCACGGAGGGGCAGGTATTGTAAGCCATCATCAAGTAGGATTGTATCGACCCCGAATTGCCTCAGGGCAAAGCGTCCGCCCTCGACTCGATCACGATCGACGATCACCACCACCCCCTCGGCCGCTAAGTTCCGGGCTAACATATAAGGCTCGTCCCCGGCTTCATCTGGGCCCACCAGAACCGATTTACCGTCAGAAACTACCAAAGGTGCCGGGCGGTTACCTTGCACGATCCAGCGCCAAAACCTCTTAAGCATCGAATCTGAAGCTCCTTTATAGCCACGAGACAGGATTGCGACCCGGCGACCTCTTCGGGCAAGCACCTGAGCCATTTTAAGGACTACGGGGGTCTTGCCTGTGCCTCCTACCGTCAAATTTCCGACCACCACGACCTTGCAGCCAAGGGGGGTGTCCCTGAAAAGGCGGTTACGATAGAGCCAGAGTCGCAGGCGTACGATTATCTCAAAAACCCAAGAAAGAACCCGTAGAAAGCCCCCTAATAGTCGCGCTCCCACTCCGTGTTGGCGCTCATAAACCACGTCCACGGCATAGCTCGCAATAGCCTCTCCCAGAGACGAAAAGAACCCTCGATGTTTCGCGGACATGGACGAATTGATGCAAAGTTGTTTGACGCAGGCAAGCATCCCGATTGAGAAGGACGACCCAGCGCCATGCTTCTCCACCTGTTGCGCACCAAATTGCTTCGAGCCGAGGTCACCGGCGCCAGACTCGATTATGAGGGCTCCCTCGCCATCGACCAGGAGCTGATGGCCCTGGTTGGAATGATGCCTTACGAGAAGATTCTTGTGGGTAATTTGGCCAATGGTGAACGTTTTGAGACCTACGCCATACCCGCCCCTGCCGGCACCCGGGAGGTTTGCCTAAATGGCGCCACCGCCCACCTAGGCGCCCCAGGAGACCTGCTCGTAATCATGACTTTTGCGGAGCTGAGTCCCGAGGAGGCCAAGACCTGGAAGCCGAAGACGGCGACCTTGGCTGAGCATAACCGTCGAATTGTTCGTATCGACAACCCGGAAGTCTCCGTCGAACTTTTAACCACCTTCCAACGATGAGCTATCGTCTTTATATCCCTGGTCCTTTGACCATCTCCGATTCGATCGTCCAAGCCATGGGTAAACCCATGATCGGGCACCGCTCCGGCGATTTCGTGAAACTTTACAACGACATGCAGCCTCGGTTGCAGTCGATGTTCTACACCCAAGACCCGGTGTATTTAAGTACGAGCTCAGCCTGGGGCGTCATGGAGGGGGCTTTGCGCAACGTATGCCGCAAGGGCGTCCTCAATTGCATGAACGGCGCCTTCTCTGACAAATGGAACGATGTGGCCAAGCGTTGCGGCAAGTATGCGGAGGCCTTGCAGTTCGATTGGGGCAAGCCGATCGACCCAGCCGCCGTCCGTCAGGCGCTTTCCACAGGTAAGTTCGATTGCATTACTTTTATCCATTCCGAAACCTCAACCGGTACGCTCTCTCCGATTGTCGATATCATGGCGGTCGTCCGCGAGTTTCCAGATGTCATTTCGATCGCTGACACCGTCAGCTCCTTCTCGACCATCCCGATCAAGAAGGACGAGCTTGGTATTGATATCTTCCTTACCGGATCCCAGAAGGCTTTGGCCCTGCCTCCCGGTCTGGCGATCTTTGCCGTGAGTGAGCGTGCACGCGAACGTGCCAAGCAATCGCCGGATCGCGGCTACTACTTCGATTTGATCGAATTCCACGACAACCATGTGAAGGGTATGACTCCTTCGACGCCTTGCATCTCCCTCTTTTACGGTTTGCAACAGCGCCTCATCGAAGTCGAAGCCGAAGGGCTGGAAAATCGCTATGCCCGTCACCTGCGCTTGAACGAACGCATGCGGGCTTGGGGTTCGGCCAAAGGTTTCTCGCTCTTCCCTGAGGTCCAGTTCGGCACCCGTGGGCTTAATTGCTTCAAGAACGATCGCAATGCCGACCTGGAACGTCTGAACAAGACGCTGAAGGCGAAACACAAACTCGTCATCGACGGAGGCTACGGAAAGTTGAAAGGTAAGACTTTCCGAATCTCCAACATGGGCGACGAAACGGATGCAACCATTTCAACTTTAATTGCCGCACTTGATGACTCTCTTGCCGAGCAAGGAATGTAACCGTATTTGACAATCGGTTATAATCCCACGCATGCGCAAGAAATCCCCACAGTCTAAGAACGATTCCACCGCTGGTGCCGGTACGAAGATCCTGGTCATCGCTGAGAAGCCTTCCGTCGCAGGCGATCTTGCTAAGGTACTGAAAGTTCCGAAGTCAGGCGAAATCTTTGAAAACGAAAAGTGGGTGATTAGTTCCTCCATCGGTCACGTGGTGCGCTTGAAGGATCCGCAAGACCTGGATGAGAAGCTTAAGCGTTGGACGTTGAAAGACCTGCCAATCTTGCCCGAAGGTTTCGACGGTTCGGCCAGTCCTGATATCCTGAAAGCCGTCGTCAGCGAACGGAATAACGGCGACCGTTTTAAGCTTCTGAAAAAATTGCTCTCCCGGGATGATGTCGGTGAAGTGGTCAATGCCTGCGACGCCGGCCGCGAAGGCGAACTGATCTTACACTACGTCTACCAGCTTGCGAAGTGCCACCTGCCTTTGAAGCGCCTTTGGCTGACGAGCATGACCAATACGGCGATTGCCGAGGGGTTTGAGAACTTGCTGCCCGAGTCAGCCAAGGCTGGCTTGTTAGGCTCTGCCATTGGGCGCTCCCAAGCCGATTGGTTAGTAGGCATGAATGGAAGTCGTTTTGCCACCATCCGTATCGGAGGTGCCAAACGGGACGTCTTTTCGGTGGGCCGCGTTCAGACCCCCACCTTGATGCTCATCGTGAAACGCGAACTGGAAATCCGCGGATTCGTACCCAAGACCTTTTGGAAGATCGAAGCCGACTTTGGCGTAAGCGCCGGAAACTATCGTGGCGCCGCTCAGGTTCCAGGAGTCTCGGACCGCAAAGAAGCCGAACGCTTCTATGATGAAGCCCAGGCTAAACAGGTTGCTGAGGAATCCCTGAAGCTAAGTCAGGGGATCGCCACCGATGAACGTAAGCCTAAGAAAGAAAGCGCCCCGCGTCTTTTCGACCTGACGACACTTCAGCGCGAAGGTAATCGCCGGTTTGGTTTCTCCGCTAAGACCACGCTGGGCGTGGCTCAGGCTCTTTACGAAAAACATAAAGCCCTCACCTACCCTCGTACGGATTCGCAGTACTTGCCGGAGGATTATGTTCCAAACGCCAAAAGTGCCTTACAGTCGCTCGAAGGTGTTCACCCTTCTGGCGTCTTCGCCAAGGAGGCCCTGCGCCAGGGGTGGGTCGACTCCGCTGGACGACGTGTTTTTGATAATAAGAAAGTCAGCGATCACTTTGCCATCGTTCCCACCGGCACCGTTCCTCATGGCCTGACCGAGGTCGAACAGAAGATCTATGACTTGGTCGTTCGTCGTTTCGTCGGTGTTTTCTTCCCGATGGCCGAATTTGAAGAAACGGTGCGAACCACGATGGTCGGTTCGCACGCTTTCCGTACAACGGGCAAGGTTCTCGTAGTCGCTGGTTGGCGGGCGGTCTGGGGTCAGGAAGCGGAAGCCGAAGAAGATAAGGATAAAGAAGGAGCTGCCAGTTTGCCGGCTCTCACGGCACCTGATGGCAATCCCGCTAAGGCCAAGGTGCACGAGGTGAACGTCAAGGAGGACGCCACTAAGCCCCCTGCCCGTTACAATGAAGCCTCTTTGCTTGGTGCGATGGAAAATGCCGGTAAGCTCGTCGATGACGAAGCTCTAGCCGAAGCCATGAAGGAGCGAGGTCTGGGTACTCCGGCGACCCGAGCTGCCACGATCGAGCAGCTTTTGACCCAGATTTATATCGAGCGCCAAGGAAAGGAACTCGTGCCTTTGTCCAAGGCTTTCCAGCTTCACCAGTTCTTGCACGCCAAGGGCATGGCCTTCCTGACCGAACCCCAACTCACGGGTGAATGGGAATACAAACTTAAGCAAATCGAACACGGTAAGCTGACCGCCAAGGAGTTCATCGTCGAAATCAAGGAACAGGTTAAGGTCATGGTGGCGGCCGGAGCCGAGGAATTGCCTTCCGCCGCTCTTGAACCCGAGGTGCTTTCTCCGACCGACGGGATGCCCCTTCTGACTAACGGGGAGAAATATTTCTCCCAAGATGCTTCGGGCGTCAGCAATCGCCCCAAGCTCACAATCTACGTGGCGATGAATGGCCACACGATTACTCCCGCAGAAGTCGCTGAGCTCGTCGACAAACGTCGCATCGGCCCCTTCAGTGACTTCAAGTCCATGAAATCGGGCAAGAATTTCACCGGCTTCATTGATTTGGTGGACGAAGATATCATCAAGGCGAACAAGGCTGCCGAAGCTAAGGCGGCTCAAACTCCTGCAGAAACTAAGCCTGAAGGCACTGAAGATGACGCGAAGCCGGCCAAAGCGCCCCGTAAGACCAAGCCCAAGGTCTTGAGCGGTAAATTGAAGGCCATCCTCTACTTCCCGCCGCGCGAGGGCGCTGACGGCAATCCTGACGCCTTTGAGACTACTTGGCCGGTGCTTGGTATCTGCCCGGTCAGTGGGTTGCAGGTTCAACAGACACCCACCGCTGGGTATCGGGTTTGCCCCCAGAAGGCCAAAGAGGCGGGTGCGAAGAAAACTTTCAGCCTGAATCAGGAGATGCTTAAATGTCCGATCTCACCTGAAGATGTCTCGCGTTTATTGAACGAGGGTAAGACTGGCCTTAAGAAATTCGTTTCAAACCGGACACGCCGGACTTTCGAGGCGTTCTTAGTCGCCGATAAATCCAAAGGCTGGTGGTTCGAATTCCCTCCTCGTAAGCCTCGGGTTCCCAAGGGGGAGAAAAAGGCCGATAGTAGCAACGAGCCGTTCTGATTATTTCTCCCACGACTGCCTGGGAATCCGCGAAAGAAGATTGATCTTTAGGTGCGTCTCCATGTCACGGATCAGCGCCAGGTCGTCGGGCGCGTGATCGGATTCTTTGCTCAGTCGGTCTAACCAGTAATTCTTGAACCAGACGTAGGCTTCCATCGGGTGGCCAGCATCCCATTCGTTGCGCGCGCAAAAACGAGCCGCATACCAAGGCGGAGAAACCGTTTCGGCGGCTTGGCGGTAATAGTCAGCGGCTAACTGCTTGTCGCTGAGCTTCATTTCGGCGAGCTGTCCGGCGAAGACGAGGAGTGCGGCCCGCCCTTTGGATAGACGGACGCCTTCGTCCAATACTTCCAAGCCCTTCCGGGCATAAGACTTGAACAAGTGGTCTTGGATTTCTTTCGGAACCTTTGCATAGCCGCCCCGACGGCGAATTTCCCAGTGCGCCATGTCATACCCAAGGGCATACCCTGTATTCTCCCAGAAATAACGCGAATGCGGATCGAGAGCGCAAGCGGTACGCATGAGGGTTTCGCAGGCCGGCCGATCCTTCCTTTCCCATAGCACATAACTACGAATCCAGGTCATATCGGCGATCACGGTGCGGAAACCACCAAGGATTCCTAATAAGACCCCTTGTCCGATGGTCGGTTCGATTTGCTTGGGGCCGATTTCCGGAATGCAGGAGCGAACACTAAGCCAGGATCTTTCGCTCAACGCACCGGCGGCCAAGAGTAGAGCCAAGCAGGCGATCCATAATGCTCGGGGGCGCATGACTAGATTTCGCGGCGACGGAAAACGAGGGCACCCAGCAAGAGATAAGCCGATGCGTAAAGTAGGCCGGAAAGGATGACCCAGCCGATCGAAGACATCGCCACGGTTCCGGAGTCCAGCACCAGAGCGTCCCCGATATTGAATTGTTGGAGGTTAGGAAGAATCCGGGAGGTCAGCCAGAGGATGGATTTATAAACAACTGATTCGGTGGGTTTCAATAAGACGTCCTGAGCGATCCATTGAAGTTGACCGGCGACAACGGTTAGGGCTCCCAAAATCACTGCAAAAAGGAACGTGCGGGCCGCAGCGGCAATGGCTAAGACAATCGCGGCCACGACACTGAGTCGCAGCCATTGCAGAAGCGCAAAGATACTAAGTCCGCTGATGCTGAAATCAGGTGCCACCCGTCCGGATTGTTCGGCTAAGAGGCTCAATTCTTGAGCCCGAGCCCAAAGGACTAACCCGAGCAAGGCTGAGAGTATAATGACGAATAAGCCTAAGATCATCCAGACGCCGAAGAATTTTCCGATTAGGAATTCCGCCCTGCTCAATGGCTTGGCCAAGAGGGTCAGTGCGGTTCGGTTGTCCATTTCCGCGAAAAAAAGCTGTGCGGTCATGACGACGGCCAGGATCGAACCAAAAAGGAACATGCCACCGAAGCCGAAATCCGCGATAAATTTGAGCTCACCGTGCCCGAAATCAAGGAAGCGGAAAGCCACCGACGAAAGGACCATGGCAGCGCCAAGGACGATCAAGAAAGCGAAGAACCTTTGCCGAACGGCTTCGAGGAAGGTCATGCGGGCGATCCATCCGCAACGAAGTAAGAGAGGCTTCATGAGGTTATGCGTCACGGCTTCCGGTCACAAGTTCACGAAAGAGTTCTTCCAGCGAACGACGTGGATGGGTGACGGATGTCACTCTTGCCCCATGGGCCGCCAAGGTGCTTTCGGCGGCCAGGCGGGCTTCCGGGGTGAGCCCTTCGATGGTCATGAGGTGTCGGTCACGTTGAGCCAAGACCTCATCTACCCTGCCCTCCAGGACTAGGCGCCCGTGGTCCATAATCGCGACCCGGTCGCACACTTGTTCGACTTGTCCGAGCAGGTGGGAGCAAAGGACGACGGTCTTTCCTTGGTCGCGCATGGCTCGGATCATGCGTCCGATCGCGGCGGCTCCGACCGGATCGACACCGGCGGTCGGCTCATCCAGGATGACCAGTTCGGGGTCGTGGACGATGGCTTGGGCTAAGCCGATTCGTTGTAACATGCCTTTAGAATAAGTACCAATCGGGCGGCTGGATGCTTCCGTCATTGCGGCAAGCTCTAGAGCTGAGTCTACGGCGTCATCCATCTTGACCGCAGGAACTCCGCTCAGTTGGGCGCAGTAGCGAACGAGTTCGCGTCCCGAAAGGAATTTGTGAAAATAAGGTGCCTCAGGAAGGAAGCCGGTGCGACGCCGAGCTTCCGCGGTGGCGGAAGGAAATCCGAGAATATTGATTTCACCGGTCGTGCCAGAGACTAGTCCGAGGATGATCTTTAACGTCGTACTTTTCCCACAACCGTTAGGTCCGAGCAGGCCATAAACTTGTCCGCGGGGGATCTCTAAACTAAGATCATCCACCGCCCTTAATTTAAGCCCCCGTAAGCCTATTTTAAAATCCTTGGTCAGGTGGCGGACTGAGATGGCGGAATTCATCGTTTAATGCTAAAATCGCGACAGGTTCTGACGCCGGAAAACCCTCGGATTTCTTCCGACTTTATATGACCATCAAGTGCGATGGCAATCTGCTCGGTGAACCTTTCGACCTCTTTGCCGGTTCCTTCCGCGTGAAGGTAGACTCTTCCGTCCGTAAGGTTTTGGACATACCCGGTGACGTCAAACCCCCTGGCCACAGTCAAGACCTGAGCCCTGAAGCCTACGCCTTGGACGTGGCCGGTATACCAGACATCGCGATGAGAGACATGGGTTGACATGGGGGCAACTTACATGAATGTTCACCACTCAGACTATCCCAGCAACCGCAAACCTATGCATCTCTCTCTCGCCATGCTAGACGGCCCAGTTTTTTGGGCTATCCTCGCCGTAGCCCTCCTTCTTTTTGGTGGCTCCAAGATTCCTGAGCTCGCCCGTGGTCTCGGCAAAGCTAAGCGCGAATTTAAAAAAGCTTCGGAAGAGGTCGAAAGCGAAGTCCGTAACGCCGTCGAAGAAGACGAGCGCCGCAAGGTACGTCTTAAGCAGATTGAGGATGAAGAGCGTGCCGCTGTTCGTGCTAGAATCGAAGCCGAAGAAAAGGCCAAGCGAGCTCAAGAAGGTAAACAAAACTAACCACTTGGGGCCGTTAAGCGGCCGCTTTTCTTTGGTATGTTCACTGGCTTGGTTCAAGGCACTGGTAAGGTTGTCGCTCTTCTGTCACGAGGCGAACTGGGTGCGCGTTTGACTTTACGGCACCCTCTGCTCCGTCAAGCTCGTGCAGGTGATAGCATCGCCATCAATGGCTGTTGCCTTACGGTGACGGAACCGGCGGATGACCATGCCTCATTTGATATTCTCGCGGAGACGCTTCGGCTCACGAATCTCGGTGATTTAGACGCTCAATCAATCGTCAACTTGGAGCCCAGCCTGCTGCCTACGGATCGCATGGGTGGGCATTTCGTGACGGGGCATGTCGATGCTGTGGCAACGATAACATTTTGGGGACAGGTGGGTCCTGACTGGAGATTGGACCTGGGCATACCTGAGCCACAGTTGGCATTTATTGCTAAAAAAGGCTGCATTTCCGTTGATGGTATGTCGCTGACGGTCGCCGACCTGATTCCAGGCGGATGCACGCTCTGGATCATTCCGCATACCTTACTTGTAACCAATCTAGCACAGAAGAATGTAGGAGATAAGGTCAATATCGAGACCGATTTGCTTGCCAAATACTCTGCCCGTTTACTTGGGCGAGCTTAGGTCACTTCCCTGATAACGCGGTCAGGCGATGACTAATGCGTCGTGCAGCATCTTCGTCCGATTCTTCACTTGGGTTCACATCCATGCTTTCAAGCGTGACTTCAATTTTGGAGAAAGGCCATGGAAGTGCAAAGGCATCCCAACTTTTTAGATGCCATGATTTGGCGTAGTTAATCCCCATGACGGTGAAAGGCCGGCCGGTTAATTTGGCTAAAGCGATGGCGCCTAGTTTGAATTCGCGGCGAGGCCCTTTTGGTCCATCTGGGGTGACCCCAGCATGATTTCCCAGTCTAACTTCACGGGTAAGCGCAATGAGAGCGGCGGCCCCGCGCCGGCTGGAAGAGCCGCGGATGGCGCGTAGTCCCATAAGCCGGTAAAATGCCACCAGCCATGATCCGTCTTTGCTGGTGCTGATCAAGGCGGTCACGGGTCGGCTGAAGTATCGGTTGGCGAGCAAAGCGGAAATAAAGAGCCGATCGTGCCACAGAACGATGATTGTGGCGCCCTTGGAGTCGTCAAACCGAGGAACGTTGCAGCGGATTCTTAAGGTCGCTAGCCAAACGCGCAGGAAGATGGCCAAAGGCCCTACCCATAGCCAATGATACCATGGGACGGTTACGGGCTTATCGGCGTCGTCGGGTGTGGTCACGGGGCTTGACTCATATCATTCAGTCAGGGCGTGGACTCAAACACTTATCCGCGGAGGGATAATTTATTTCTGATAGCAGGCCGGTTGAGGAGATGAATCAGAGGTGGCGCAAACCAGGTGGTCGCGGTGGTGCTCCATTCGACGATTTCTTGAGGGAATCGCCATAAGATTGCATCAACTTCGGCCTTTGCCAAGGTGGGGGTGAAGTCGCCTTCCATGAGATAGGAACGTACGAATTCGTTGCCTAAGGCCGGATGGCAGGGGGCGTAGTCAATCTCCTCAAGCGCCGAAGCTGGCAAGGCCACGCCTAGCTCTTCGCGCAGTTCGCGGAGTGCGGCGGTATGATAAGCTTCACCGCTGTCGACGTGACCCGCACAGGACGAACTCAACAAGCCGGGACAGTTGTCTTTGGCAAAGGATCTACGTTGAAGGCAGATGCGACCATCGGGTCGTCGCCAGAAAATATGAATCGCCCGATGCTTAAGGCCTAATCGATGGATTTCGCCGCGAAGATTAGAACCAATCACCCGATCCTCCGCGTCGACGAAGTCAAAGACCTCGTCAAGAGATTGGCCGATTTCGTCACTCATGAACGGCCGAGATCCATGATGACGTTCCACCGCCGGGTGAGCGCCTGATCGTGTTTTTCCCACTCGGGGTCCCAGGCCGCCAACTGATTCCAGAATCTGTCCGAATGATCCATGTGCTTGCGATGTGATAGTTCGTGCAAGATGACATGATCATGCAGCATCGGCGGAAGCAGGATGAGCCGCCAATTCAACGAAAGCGTGCCGCTAGATGAACACGATCCCCAGCGACTGGTCTGGTCGCGCACGCTGACTTGCGAGACGGTGACCCCTACCCGGGCGCTGAGGCGAGCAACGGCGAGTCTTAAACCGGTTTCGGCCAGACGACGGAGGGCTCGGACGGCGCCAGCTTCGGGGTCATCCTCTGGGACGATTAATTTTACGCTTTCATCTTCCTTGGAGATTTTGAGCGAAGCACGCGTGCCAGGGGCAATCTCAACTGCGAGATGTCTTTCGTCTAAGGTTAACCAAGAAAACTTCGTCAGGTGATCAATCAATGAGGTTTGGACAGTTCGGCTGCGTGAAACGACCTTTTCAAGCCAAGGTAGATTATCCTTCAGGAAGGCCTTGGCCGATGCCAGTGAACCATGGGGCGGAAAAGAAAGAATGATCTTTGGGCCGGGTTTGACGGCAAGGCGTACGCGATTGGAGCGGCTCGAAACTTTGGGCCAAACCTCGATCACCTTCCCAGCGACTTTCACTAAAATCGGGTCAAAATCCATGAGGTTGGCTTAGGCCGAACGGACATTTTTCTCGGCCGTCGCGACTACTTTGGCCGTATGGCGACGAAGGGCCGAATCAGGGTCGATTCCCGAATCTCTGCAGGCAGCGATCATCTCGAAGAGTTTCTGTCCGGCCTGTTCTTCCGTCAGGTTCTTTCGGAGGGATTCAACGCTCGTGGTATCCACCGTCTGCGCCGCATCATAACCCTTTTTCTGAATTTGTTTCCAGACTTCACGGGCGGTGAGAACGGTGTTGAGCGCAGGTGGGAGTTCTTTGAAGAGGGTCGACTTCTTTGGGCCTTTTTCGGTGAGTTTGATCTGTTCCCACTGTTTGATGACAGCCTCGGCGTCGTCTAACTTGATGCCTTCGCCGAAGACATGCGGGTGCCTTCTGATCATCTTATCGTTCACTTCTTTCGCCACGTCTTCAAAATTGAAATGCCCTTCTTCGGAGGCCATCTGGGCGTGCATGACAATATGAAAAAGCAGATCGCCTAATTCCTCGCGGAGGTTCGCAAGGTCGTTCCGGTCGATGGCTTGGACGAGTTCGGCGACTTCTTCGATGAGGCAATCGCAGATGGTCCGGTGGTTTTGCTCCTTATCCCAAGGGCACCCATCCGGAGCTCGTAATCGGGCGGTAGTTGCTATCAGAAGGTCGATGCCGGGCATGTGTTCATCGAGACGGCTTGCTGGTCGGGAGTCAAAACGATTGCCAGACGGCCTGAGAGTGTTTCGTTATGGTTCGTGGATAAATTGACTGAAATCATGCAAGCGAAGCGAAGCGAAATCGCTCACTTGTTGCGACCTATCGCCGATGGAGAGCTTGCGGCATTTGCGGGTATCCACCCTACGCCCGGCTTTCGGCAATCACTGGTGTCGCCTGGTCATCTGACGGTGATCGCAGAGGTCAAACGGGCATCGCCGAGCGTGGGCACGATTCGCGTGGATGTGGACGCTGTTGCTCAGGCTGAATCTTATGCCGAAGCGGGCGCCGACTGCCTTTCGGTTCTGACGGAAACGACTTATTTCAAGGGGGAACTTAAGGATCTCAGGGAGGTAACCCTTTCGCAAGCCCGCCGGACTCGCCCCCTCCCCTGCATCCGTAAGGACTTCATGTTCCATCCCTTTCAGGTGCTCGAAGCGGCACAGAATGGCGCTCGCTGCATATTGATCATCGTCCGGGCCCTCTCCGATGAAGAGATCCGTCCTTTGCATCGGGCGGCCAAGCTTGCCGGGCTGGATGTACTCTTCGAAGTTCACGATGAGGATGAGCTTGTCCGTGCTTTGTCGCATCACCCCGATATGGTCGGAGTCAATAATCGGAATCTTTCCACTTTCGCCATCGATCTCGCTTTTGCGGAAAGAGTGATTCCGCACATGCCTGCAAATATTCTTAAGGTCGCCGAAAGTGGTATCAAGAACCTGGACGATGCGGCCAGGATGCGAGCAGCCGGTGCCAACGCTTTACTTGTGGGTGAATCTCTGATGCGCGAAGCAAATCCTGCCTCTCTCATTCGTGCCTTTAAAAGCGTATGAACGAAGGCCCTCTTTCGCTTTCGGAAACGCGTGATCTGCTCGCCAGACTGTCGCACATGCCACGCAAATGGTTGGGACAGAATTTCCTGGTCGACGGGAATATTGTACGAAAATCCCTAGAGCTTGGCGAAATCGTTTCAGGTGACACTGTCGTTGAAGTCGGTCCAGGTCTTGGTACTTTGACGCGGACTTTGCTCGGGGCCGGGGTCGAACTTTACGCCGTCGAAGCCGATCGCACGATGGTGTTTCACCTCGAAGAATCCCTCCTGCCGCAGTATCCTAAGACTTTCCATTTGACCGAAGGTGACGCCGTCAAATTACCCCGTGCTGGATTGAAGTCCCCGCTCGATGGTTCTTTCAAGGTCATCGCTAATTTGCCCTACGCTATCTCGACGCCATGGATGGATGCCATTTGCGCTGGTCCGCATCCTTCTCTGATGGTCTTGATGCTGCAACGGGAAGCCGCTGAGCGCCTGACCGCAGAAGTGGGGACGAGCCATTGGTCCGCCGTTACCGCGCAGGTGCACCTCGCCTTCGAAAAGATCAAAGTTCATCCGGTGCCCGCCCAATCATTTAACCCCCCGCCCAAGGTCGATTCATGCCTGCTGGTACTTCGTCGTCGTGCCGATGCCAAACGCCTAAGCAAACGCGCCCGCGAGGTCGCACGTAGCTTTTTCACCCAGCGCCGCAAGCAGGTGGGGTCATCTGCTAAGAATCTATTTAAGGGCGACGGCGATGTGGCTGCTTGGCTCGCAGCCTTACCAAATTTCGGCTTAACGCCACTTTGCCGACCCGAAGATGTCCCGGCCGAGGCTTGGTTGATGTTGTAGGTCGAGATTAGCGTCCCGGGGTTGCTTTTTCGACAAATGAGTGCTCCTATCCGACCCATGTCCGTCAAAGTAGGCCTCGTATCCCTTGGTTGCGCCAAGAACCTGATTGATTCTGAAATCATGATCGGTCACCTCGCGAAGGCGGGCATGTCGATGACTGCAGACGCCTCCGAGGCTGATGTCGTCATCGTGAATACCTGTTCGTTCATCGATGCTTCAAAGCACGAGGCTCTCGAAGCCATCTATGAAATGAGTGACGGCAAAGCAACGGCACGACGCAAGGGTCAGAAGCTCATCGTGGCCGGTTGCATGGCCCAGCGCTACCAAGGCACCCTTCCCGTGGTGGAAGGTGCCAAAGGTCATGTCGAATTGCCTAAAGTGGACGCTTATATCGGACTCGACCAGGTGACTAACATTGTCCCAGTCATCCATAAGGTAATGGGTGGCGAGGCTGGCATGACCGAGTTCTTGGCGAAAACGACCACTTTTATCCCTGACTTTGACACGCCTCGCTTTCGTCTGACCCCCAAGCACTCTGCCTATATCAAGATCGCCGAGGGTTGTAATCACCCCTGCACGTTCTGCATTATTCCGCGTATCCGCGGCCGGCATCGCAGTCGCACGGTCGAGTCAGTCGTCAAGGAGGCCCGTCAATTGGTGGCCGAAGGCGTCAAAGAAATTAATCTCATCTCACAGGATACGACTTATTTCGGAATGGATCGCTGGACAGACGCGCGCCCTAATCCCCGCAGCAAGGTCGACTCTTCGAAAGGCGAATCACTGGCATCTCTTTTACGTGAGTTGGATATGATCGAAGGAGATTTCTGGATCAGACTGCTTTACACTCACCCTGCCCATTGGAGCGATGAATTGATAGAAACCATTGCACAATCCAAGCATGTCGCGCGGTATGTCGACATTCCTTTGCAGCACATTTCAGACCGGATGTTGACCGCTATGCAGCGTGAGACCGATGGGGCTTATATTCGCGACCTGATTAAACGTATGCGAGCCGGCATCCCCGACATCGTTATCCGCACGACTTTTATCGCCGGCTTCCCGGGTGAGACCGAAGCGGACTTCAGTGAGCTCCTCGATTTCCTTGCGGAAACCCGCTTTGACCGCGTCGGCGTCTTTAAATACTCCAAAGAAGAAGGCACCCGTGGGGCCAAGATGGAGGGTCATCTCGACGCTGAAGTTAAAACCGAACGTCACGGGCGGGCGATGCTTCTGCTGCAAGGCCTTTCCAAACAACGTGGGGAAGAATTTATCGGTCGTAAATTGAGGGTTTTGGTGGAACGTCCTGGCATCGCTCGTAGCCAAGGAGATGCCATGGATATCGATGGCATCGTCCAGGTGCCCAAGAAGTTACCGGTCGGTGAATTCGCGGATGTCACCGTCACCGGCGCATCCGAATACGATTTGATCGCGAAGTAGTTCAGCCTTCGTGCTCTCGCTCGGGTGCGATCTCAGCCGAGGCTGCGGCCGCCGGCGAATCGCTCAGGCGAATGAGGGCATCTAACGAAGTGAAATGTCGGGTCCAATCCGTCATGTCTGGGATATCCCCGACGACCGTCGAGAAGAGTTCGCGTTTCTCTTGCTTCAGTTCCTCGATCCGCTCTTCGACGGTACCCGGTGCGATCATTCGATAGATAAGCACGGGGTTTTTTTGACCGATCCGGTGGACGCGATCCACCGCTTGGGCTTCCACCGCAGGATTCCACCATGGGTCGAGCAAGAAGACGTATTCTGCGGTATTTAGGGTGATGCCCGTGCCGCCAGCCTTAAGCGAGGCCAGGAAAAGCGCCGGCCCTTTGGTTTCCTTGAAGTTTTCGACCGGGGCGGAACGGTCTTTGGTTTCGCCAGTCAGTTCAAAGATAGGAAGGTTAGGCAGGTCGCGGGCCAAGGCCGTTTTGACGCGTTCAATCAAGGAGACAAACTGGGAGAAGACGACAGCCTTGGAGCCGTTGGCAGCGATTTCGGTTAGCTTCGAAATTAGTAAGGTGATTTTACCTGAATGGGCGCTCGGGCATCCCGAGTTGTCCGGCAGGAGTCCAGGGTCGCAACAGACTTGGCGAAGTCGCATTAATAAAGTCAGGACCGACGTGGCATCCTTGGAGAGTAAACCGGCGAGTTCACCGGAAAGGCCGCTACCCTGCGTCAAATGTTGGTACAAAGCTCTTTGCTCATGGGTCAGTGGGCATGGGAGCACGACTTCCATCTTGGGGGGAATATCAGAGGCGACGTGACGTTTGAGGCGCCGGAGGATGAAGGGCGAAACCTGTCGTCGGACCTTGCCTAAGGCTACGGAGGGGTCGCGTAACATCATACGCTCGAAATTAGCCCGCTTGCCAAGCAAGCCTGGCATAAGGAAACGGAAAATGGTCCAAAGGTCAGTCGGGCGATTTTCCAAAGGAGTGCCGGTAATCGCGATACGATGATGGGCTTGGACTGCGATACAGGTCTGCGTCGTTTTCGATTCGGGATTCTTGATAGCCTGAGCTTCGTCGAGGACCGCATAGCCGAAGGTTATTTTAGGTAACAAGTCGGCATGACGGCGGAGTTGCGTATAACTTGAAATCCAAAGCTTAGCTTCGGGATTCTTGTTAAAGTCATCGTCGGCAGTCAGGACCGAAGCGGAGAGTTCGGGATGAAAGCGTTTTATCTCCCCAAGCCAGACGGGAATGACGCTGGCTGGACAGACGATGAGCGATCGCACGCCGATTGGCCGAGAGGCGAGCAGCGCCAGAACTTGGACGGTTTTACCCAAGCCCATTTCGTCAGCCAGTAACGGGTGCGAACCAAGATCACAAAGTCGGCCTAGCCATGCCACGCCCTTGGCTTGGTAAGGTCGCAGGTGAGCCGGGAGATTATCCGGCGGCGTAGGTTCATGTAAGAGCTGATCCTTCCAGACTTTTAGGTCGTCGTTTAACTTTAGTGCCCCGACGGCCGCATGGTCGAAAAGCGAAAGCAGTAAGTAGCGCGGCACTTCGCCGTCCTTTGTTCGCCAATCCTCCGAAAAGTCGGCGACGGCAGCGTTATACGCTACTACGCCCTTGCCTGGCAAGATTACCGGCCGCCCGCCGGCTTTGAGCAGAAGTTTCTGCTCTTCCGCTAAGAGACGGTGGCTGCCGGCCTTAAGTCTCCAGTTCAATTTGAAGGATTTGCCGTCGCCGGAGGATTCCGCTTCCGCATCGACGGCCACTTGTAGTTGCTCGTTTCGGAATATGTTTAAGGCCTCTTCGCCCAAGAGCTTAAAGCGCTTGCGCCACTCATTTAATTCTTCCCGGACGAACCTTTCGATTCGGCCGATGTTATCCATCGCCCAGGTGCCGGCTGTCTTGCTGTAAATGAAGCCAGCACGATGGGCGACGGTCGAAAAACGAAAAAGGGTCTGCCGCTGTTCGTCTGAAAGTTCGTCACCCGGGATGGCTCCTGGGCCAAAGCAGTTCCAGGCATGCCCGCCCTTCCCGCCCCAAGAAGCGGAGGTGGTCAGACCTTCGGAGGTGAGGTCAAAGGAGACCTGAAGTTTTAGAGCCGAGCGGAGGTTGTTATCTTTCGGTTCAGGCTCGATAACGACTTCAGGTTCCACGGTGGCGGCTGCCTCGTCGATCGGGGTGATTTCATCCGCGAGCAATTCTTCGACCTCGTAGAGTGCGGCGACGACGTAAGGAGCACCGTTTTCTTCCTCGGGAAGTGACGTACGCCATTCGAGCTGGTTCTCTCCGAGTTCGATGACCGCCCGGACGGTTTGATCATCTATGCGTGTGACCGCTTCGGCCGAATCGATTTTTAACTCAAGCGAACGAACCAGGCCTTCGGTGTAGATTCTGCGCCCTTCTTCCAGGTCAGCGGCTTCGAATGAGGCCTCCCACTCTTCGGGAATCGACGCAAACCACCTTTCCAAGGCTTCCGTGGAATAGGAGCGATTAGCCGGTCGTGGGGTAGACATCGACGAAAGTGAATTAAACCGTCATATTTTTGTCGTTTCAACCCCCAAAGTCTGGCTTTTTTTGAGCAGCGTCTGGGCTTGTTAATAAAGCTCAGAATGGCTAGGGTTCTCACTCCTTTCTTCGTCACTTAAATGAAACATCTTAGTGTAGGAACCCGTTGGAATGCCGATCTCGTCGCGACTTATCATGAGCGCTGGACGGCTGACCCGACCTCCGTCGATGCCGAATGGCGTACCTTTTTTGAAGGGTTCGAGTTAGGTGTCAGCCTTCCTCCGAAAGCTTCTACGAAAAACAGCGGTCCCGTTGGCTCGGGTGTCGATGCCGCTTCGCAATGGAAGGTCTTGGCGGCGATCAACGCCTATCGGCTTCTCGGACATCTTCAAGCCCGGCTCAATCCGCTCTTCGATGCCACTCCTCACTTCGAGCTCACCGATAAGGCTTTGGGGCTCGATGGTGTCGCACCTGATAAGATTTTTAATACCGGTGATTTCTTAGGTGGCAAATCGTTACCCCTCTCCGAGATTCTTGCCAAACTTAAATCCATTTACTGCGGACCCATCGGCGTTGAATATACGCACATCCAAGACGGCGAGCGTCGTCGTTGGCTCCAGGATCGCATCGAATCGTGCGGCCTTCGCCCTGCTTATGACGCGGATGCGCGTAAGCGTTTTTTGCATGCGATCGTTCAGGCCGAGCAGTTCGAACGTTTCTTGCACCGTACTTTCGTAGGTGCGAAACGTTTTTCGGTCGAAGGCGGCGAGGTCATCATGGCCGCCCTCGAACAGCTTTTACATCGTTCTCCTGGGCTAAAGATCACGGATATCGTACTAGGGATGGCCCATCGCGGTCGGCTTAATGTCTTGGTAAACTTCTGCGGCAAGAAGCCCGAGCAACTTTTCTCCGCTTTCTCCGAACATCACCTTCCTGATACCTCCACCGGAGACGGTGATGTCAAATACCACTTGGGTTATGAAGGCGAACGAAACGTGGGTGGGAAAAAAATCGCCATCTCTTTGGCCTATAATCCGAGCCATCTCGAAGCCGTCAATCCCGTCGCTCTTGGGCGCACGCGCGCACGCATCGACCTGCAAGCAGGAGCGAACAGGGCTGACGCCCTTCCTGTCCTGATTCACGGTGATGCCGCTTTTGCTGGCCAAGGCGTGGTGATGGAAACCTTGAATCTCGCCGGCTTAAAGGGTTACTCGGTGGGTGGCACTATTCATCTCGTAAGTAATAATCAAGTCGGCTTCACCACGAATCCTGATGAAGCCCGTACCGGTCATCATTGTACCGAAATCGCCAAGTTCACCGAATCCCCGATTCTTCACGCTAACGGTGACGACCCTGATGCCGTTGTCTTAGCTACCGAAATCGCCCTGGAGTACCGGCAGAAATTTGGCGCGGATGCGGTCGTTGATATCGTATGTTACCGACGTTACGGACATAACGAAACTGACGAACCTGCTTTTACGCAGCCCGTACTTTATCGTAACATCACCTCTCACCCTTCCGTTGCCGAACTGTATGCTTCCCGTCTGACCGAATCCGGTTCGACCCCAGACGGCCTGCTGGTGGCGTTGCGCACGGAATGCGAAGTCCTGCTGAACGCCGCGCAAGATCGCGCCCAAGCTGCCGTCGCGGTCGAAATCGAAGCGCGGAAGAAGCAACCAGCCGAAGTGCGCCCGTTCAATTCTCCTTACGATTTTAAAACGGACACTTCCGTTGCGGCTTCCCTGCTGGATAAGGTTGCTCCGGCGTTGTGGCAGATGCCGCCTGATTTCAGTCCGAACCCGAAAATAAAACGCCTCCTGGATATCAAAGCCGAAGCTTTCAAGTCGGGCGTTAATTTTGACTGGTGTCTCGGCGAGGGCCTGGCCTTCGCGACTTTACTGGCCGAAGGCCATCCGATCCGCCTTTCTGGCCAAGATTGCGAACGCGGTACGTTTTCGCATCGCCATGCCGTTTTACACGATCCTTCCAATGATGCGGAGTATTGTCCGCTGTCTTCCGTAGGCGGCGCGAAGATCGAGTTGGTCAATTCATCGCTTTCGGAATATGCGGTGCTCGGATTTGATTACGGCTACTCATTGGAGGCGCCTGACTCTCTGGTCATCTGGGAGGCTCAATTCGGCGATTTCGCCAATGGCGCTCAGATCATCATCGACCAATTCCTAGCTTCAGCTGAATCGAAATGGGGTCAGACCAGCGGCCTTACCCTTCTTTTGCCTCACGGCTACGAAGGACAGGGGCCCGAACACTCATCAGCCCGGCTGGAACGTTTCCTTCAGTTGTGCGCGGAGAATAACCTTCAGGTCATTCAACCCTCCACACCTGCCCAGATTTTCCACGCCTTAAGGCGCCAAGTTAAGGCTGAATTGTGTAAGCCCTTGGTCGTCCTGACTCCTAAAAGCTTATTGCGGCACAAGGCTTGCGTCAGCGTTCTGGCTGACTTCACCGCTGGAGAATTCTGCACGGTGATCCCCGACGCGACACCTGCTCCAAAGACATCCAGGTTGGTTATTTGCTCCGGAAAAATCTTCTACGAACTTGATGCCGAACGTCAGGCGAAGAAGGATGCCGACACGAGCATACTGCGTCTTGAGCAATTCTATCCTTTTGATGCCGCGAATCTGAAGAAACTCTATCAGCAACTTGGCGCTCCAAGGAAAATCATTTGGGCGCAAGATGAACCCAAGAACATGGGTGGTTGGTCTTTCGTTGCCCCGCTGATCGAGGAATGCCTCGGTCTTCGCCCGCTCTATGCCGGTCGCGACGCCGCTGCCTCCCCTGCCGTTGGTTCGCTCGCAGTTCATAAAATCGAGCAAGCGGATGTCATCCGGCAGGCTTTCACCCGCTAATCAAGCTCAGTAGATTTACTTGCTGGGTCAGTATGTCCCGCTACTACCCTGTGAATGGACATAAGTCGTCCATTATACGCCTATTTCCCCGTTGAAACAGTCCGCAAGGAGTTCCAAGGTTACCTACTTACTTTACATGGCTGTCGACGTCAAAATCCCTCCCATGGGAGAATCTATCACCGGTGGGCTCTTGGCCGCCTGGTTGGTGCAATCTGGGGACGCGGTCCGCAAGGGCCAACCTCTCTTCTCCTATGAAACCGATAAGGTTACTTCTGAAGGTACGGCCGAAATCGACGGTCAGCTGACCATAGCCGTCCCGGCTGGAACGGAAGTCTTGGTCGGGCAGATCGTTGCCAGCATCGAAGCCGGTGCTGCGGGTTCGGTTCCCGCACCAAGCTCCCCTGCCGTAGCGAGCGTGGCTCCAGCCCCTGTCGTGGCGCGACTGGCGAAAACGGAGGTGAATATTTTAAATAAATCTGGTCCGGCCGCTGAGATTTCTCCAGCCGTGCGTCGCATTGCGGCTGAGACGGGATTGAATCCTGCTGCCCTCGAAGGTAGCGGCAAAGCCGGTCGTGTGACCAAAGGCGATATGTTGGCCGCCTTGGCCGGTCAGTCTCCCATCCTGGCCGTCGATTCGAGCGCATCCCGCACTGCTGCCGCACCTGCTTCCGTTGGCGTTGCTTCAGCCTCTGCACCGGTCGTACCGGTAGCGGCCGTCATTCCTTCGCGCGATGGCCGGACCTCGCGCAAGAAGATGTCACCCTTGCGCCGAAAGATCGCCGAAAGACTCGTTCAGGCGAAGTCAGAGACGGCGATGCTCACGACTTTCAATGAGGTCAACATGGCACCGGTCATGGAGTTGCGCAAACGTCATGGTGAGGAATTCCTCAAGAAATACGGCGTCAAACTTGGTTTCATGTCCTTCTTCGTCAAGGCAGCGGTTCAGGCCATGAAAGAAGTGCCGGCCATCAACGCGCAGCTTGACGGTGAAGAGATCGTGGAAAATCACTTCTATGATATCGGCGTCGCGGTCGGTACGGATAAAGGCCTCATGGTCCCTGTCGTCCGTGATTGCGATCAGCTTTCTTTTGCGGCCATCGAAAAAAGCATCGGGGATTACGGCAAGCGCGCCCGTGACGGTAAGATCCAATTGGCGGAACTGCAGGGAGGCATCTTCACCATTTCCAATGGGGGTATCTACGGCTCGATGCTTTCGACGCCGATCCTCAACCATCCTCAGGCGGCCATCATGGGGCTGCATAATATCGTTGAGCGGCCCGTAGCGGAGAACGGCCAGGTGGTCATTCGTCCTATCATGTATCTAGCCCTCTCTTACGATCACCGTATCATCGATGGCAAGGAAGCCGTCACCTTCTTGGTCAAGGTACGTCAATTCATCGAAGACCCTCAACGCCTTCTATTCGGCGTCTAATCACCCCTTTTTTTCTTACCTCAATGTCTCAACTCGATCTCGTCATCATCGGCTCCGGTCCCGGCGGTTATGTGGCTGCCATCAAGGCCGCCCAGCTAGGCCTCAAGGTCGCGCTGGTTGAAAAAGACCAAAGCTTAGGTGGCACCTGCCTCAACATCGGCTGCATTCCTTCCAAAGCTTTGCTCCATTCCACTGAAGTCTGGCATCACGCCCGTGATAGCAAAAAGCATGGCATCGTCGGGGCTGATAAGCTGACCTTTGATGTTTCGGCGTTGATGGCCAATAAGGATAAGGTGGTGGGTCAGCTCAATAAAGGTGTCGAATTTCTGGTCACTAAGCGCGGTGTCGAGGTCGTTCGCGGCCTTGGTCGTTTGGGCAAGCCCGGCGAAGTCCTGGTCCGCAGTTCTGCCGGCGAGCGCATCCTGAACACGAAAAATATCCTGATCGCGACTGGCTCAGTACCGATTGAATTACCCTTCATGAAATTTGACGGTGAGACGGTGATCTCGTCAGATCATGGGATCGCCTTGAAGAGCGTCCCGGAAAAGATGGTCGTCGTGGGTGCGGGCGCGATCGGACTGGAGCTCGGCTCCGTTTGGTCACGTCTCGGTTCTCAGGTTACAGTGGTCGAAATGCTCACCACTATCGGTGGACCTTCTTATGACGCAGATATCGCCAAAGCCGCCCAGACCGCTTTGGAAAAACAAGGGATCAAATTTGAATTGGGCACCAAGGTGACTGGCGTTAAAAAGAGCGCAGCTGGTTTTGCCCTGACGGCTGAGCGTGATGGTAAGGTCCTTGAATTCCCTGCGGATAAGATCTTGGTCGCCGTCGGCCGGAAGGCCAATACGACGGGTCTGGGTGCCGCCGAAGCCGGCCTAAAGCTCGACGAACGCGGCCGGGTTGTCATCGATGGCCATTTCTTGACCAACCTGCCTGGAGTATACGCCATCGGCGATGTGGTCGCCGGTCCGATGCTCGCGCACAAAGCCGAAGAAGAAGGCGTGGCCGTCGCGGAGAACATTGCCGGGAAGCATGGCCATGTGAATTATGCAGTCATTCCGGGCGTGATCTATACCGACCCTGAGGTTGCTTCCGTGGGAATTTCTGAAGCCGAGGCCAAAGCCAAGAATATCGAAATTAAAATCGGTAAGTTCCAGTTGAGCGGTAACGGTCGGGCAATTGCCACCGACGGTACCGCGGGCATGATTAAGGTCATCGCTTGTGCGAAGTCCGATAAAGTTTTAGGCGTGCAGATGGTAGCTAAAGGTGCGTCTGAAATGATTGCCGCTGCTTGCGCTCACATGGAATACGGCGGCAGCGCCGAAGATGTCGCTCGGACTTGTTTTGCCCATCCGACTGTCAGCGAATCTTTCAAAGAAGCCGCCATGGCCGTCAGCAAGATGAGCATCCACTCGCTTTAAGGGATGCCTAACGGCGGACCAGATTGTTGCGGTAATTGCTCCCACAACCGGGCCGTGCAAGAAATGGCCCACCCCCACCCTTCGGATCGAGAAAAGTTCCGACGCATTTCTTTCTGCACGTTACGCCAAGTTGCTCTTTCCAACCCTTTCTGGACTTATTGTGATAACTTCGGTTACGGCAAAAAGCCTGAATTGCGTAACGTCGATGAACCTCTGATCGGGTCGATCACCAGCAGCGGTCTTTATGAAGGTTATGTGCGCATCCCATGGCACGATGCAGTCGAACCGCACGTTTCCGTCCCCGCAGTTTGTTCGATTTGCCAACGCCAGACCGACGTTGGCATCACCATTCTTCACGCGGGACACACTCTTGGATTCTGCACAAATCAGCATTACGTGCGCTGGTGGTTGACCCAACATGTAGATGCCGCCTTTAACGCTGAAAATTTCGAGTCACCCGAAGAACGTTTCAAAGAGCCCGAAGGTCCAAGGTAACGCACGAAAACATCCAATTAAAATCCGACAAGGGGCGGATAAAATTAAAGAAGGGGCCAGGCTTGCCACGGCACACGAGTAAACTGACTGCCGTTGCTTCCTTCCGGACCTGGCGGGATTCGTCGGCTACCCGCTGCATGGGGCCTGGCTTACCTATATTCATGGGGGGGCAATCCGCTCTTTTCAATCTCCAACTTACACCCTAATCATTCAGTTTCCCGATGGCCGAAATCCCTAAATCTTACGACCCCCAAGGCGTCGAATCTGTCTGGTACGACCGTTGGTTAGCTGCCGGTTGTTTCAAGGGCAAGGTGGACCCGAAGCGCGAAGCTTTCGCCGTCATGATCCCGCCTCCGAACGTCACCGGCGTGCTGCATATGGGTCACCTGCTCAATAACACGCTACAAGATATCATGGTGCGTCGGGCCCGTCAGGAAGGAAAATCAGCCTTATGGTTAGCCGGCACCGATCACGCCGGTATCGCCACGCAATCTCGCGTCGAAAAAGAGTTACGCCAAAAACAAGGCAAGACCCGTCATGATTTGGGCCGGGAGAAGTTCATCGAGACTGCTTCGGAGTGGCGGGATAAACATGGTGGTATCATCTTAGGTCAGTTACGGAAACTGGGCGCATCCTGTGATTGGGATCGAACGGTGCACACCCTCGACGCCGGTTATTCGCAAGCGGTGTTGCAAGCCTTCGTCACCCTCTACGAACGTGGGTACGTCTATCGTGGCAAACGAATGGTCAATTGGTGCCCCGTCTCCCAGACCGGCTTATCAGATGAAGAGGTGATTATGAAGCCCTCGAAAGGGTCGCTGTTCCGCATGCGTTACGAAGTCGTGGAACTACCAGGTACTTTTTTAGAAATCTCCACGACCCGGCCTGAGACCATTCCCGGAGACATGGCCGTCGCCGTTCACCCGGGAGACGAGCGTTATCAGAACCTAATCGGGAAGCACGTCTGGCGCCCCTTCCCTCGTGCGCCGATACCCATCGTGGGCGATAACGCGGTCGACCCAGCATTCGGTACCGGTGTCCTGAAGGTCACCCCGGCGCACGATCGGACGGACTTTGACATCGGCAAGCGTCATGGACTCACGGTCCTCGACGTCATGAATCCCGACGGCACGATGAGCGCCGATGCCGGCCCTCTTGCTGGCCTTGAACGCTTCAAGGCCCGAGAAGCCGCAGCTAGGCTGCTGGATGAACTAGGTGCGTTGGTAAAGACCGAGCCTTATGAGAATACCGTTGGTTATTCGGAGCGAGCCGATGTTCCCATTGAGCCCCGCTTAAGCGAACAATGGTTTATCCGCTACCCGAAGATCGAAGAGGCCAAGCGGGCCGTGACGAGCGGCATCATTCGCTTCCACCCCGAACGCTGGACCAAGACTTACCTGCATTGGCTGGATAACATCCAAGATTGGTGCGTCAGCCGGCAGTTATGGTGGGGACATCGGATCCCGGTTTGGTATCGGAAAGGTTCCGACCGTAACGAGGCGATCAATCGTCACGTTTCCCTGACCCCTCCGGCTGATCCGCAAAACTGGGAACAAGATTCCGACGTGCTGGACACGTGGGCGTCCTCATGGCTTTGGTGCCTGGCGACCCTCGGTTGGCGTAAGCCCGGCGAGACGACCGATGAATTGAAGCACTGGTATCCGACCGGTGCTCTCGCGACGGGACCAGATATCATCTTCCTCTGGGTCGCTCGTATGATTATTGCCGGACTTGAATTATACGGACCGGAAAAGAAAACCCTCACCGACGACGAAATCCGGGCCCGTATCCCTTTTAAGAGGGTTTATTTCAATGGTATCATCCGCGATAAGCAGGGCAGAAAAATGTCCAAGAGCCTAGGCAACTCCCCGGAGCCCTTGGATTTGATCGCGAAATTCGGCGCAGATGGCCTGCGCTTCGGGCTTCTTTCCATCGCACCCAAAGGCCAAGACATCCTGTTCGACGAAGATCGCGTCTCTCAGGGGCGTAACTTTTGTAACAAGCTCTGGAATGCCTCCCGCTTTCGTCAGATGTCCGGGCCGATGTTTGATAACTCGTCCCTGACCAGCATCATCAGCCGCATCAAGTCAGAGCATCTGGACGATGACGATTTCGCCATCCTGCAAGGTTTGGCTGAACTCACCGACGCGACGACCAAGCATCTTGAGGAGCACGAGTTCACCGCTTACGCTCAGGGTCTCTACACATTCTTCTGGGGCGACTTCTGCGATTGGTATGTCGAGGCTTCTAAGGCCCGTCTCGCTGATGCATGGCTCCGTGATACCTGCCTTGCGGTCCAAGACCTTGTCTTGCGCCAATTCCTGCTGCTGCTGCATCCCGTCGCGCCATTCATCACCGAAGAGCTTTGGCACTTGTTAGGCTACGGAGCCGAGAATGATTTCATCCAGCAACATCATACCGGCACCGGGGGTGACCTCTTGCGGGCGCTCCGTGATAATGGCATCAAGCTGGTAGCATCCAAGGTCTCAGATGTCGCCCAGTTAAGGGAATTCGTGGCGATCATCCGCGCGTTGAAATCGCAGAATAACCAAGCCACCCGTCGCGACACGGTAGTGACAGTGATTGCCAAGGATACATCAGGTCGAACGCTCATCGAAAATAATCGCGACAAGTTATACCGCATGGCCGGCTTGTCCGCTTTGGATTTCGCCGCTGATGCAGGTAGTCGACCCGGAATGCTTTCGGGACTCGGTATCGTCGTATTAGAGCAAAGCGGCACAGTAGACGTGGCCGCCGAAACCATGCGTCTCACCAAAGAGTTGGAAAAAATCGACAAAGTGGTCGCGGCTGGGGAAGCAAAGCTCACCAATGAAACCTTCGTTTCGAAGGCACCCCCTCAGATTCTTGAAGGTGCTCGAAAGCAATTAGAAGAAGCCAAAGCCAAACGCGACGAGTTGTCTCGGATGTTGAAAACTCTCGGCTCATAATGCCTCTTATCCGTCAGCACTTCGATAAAACATCTGCGGCCAAGGTCGTCGCCAAAGATATCGCTGACTTGATTGGTTTACGCTCGCTATCGGGCAAGAAGACCGTGCTCGGACTTGCGACCGGCTCGACGCCCTTGCCTCTTTATGCGGAGCTTATCCGCCTGCACCGTGAGGAAGGATTAAGTTTTAAGAACGTCGTCACTTTCAATTTGGATGAATATGTGGGATTGGGCGCGGAACATCCGCATTCTTATCGTCATTTTATGGAGCAGAACTTGTTCCGGGCAATCGATCTCCCCAAAACTTCCGCCCACATCCCAGATGGGTTAAGCAAGGATTTCTCGGCTGAATGTCTGGCATATGAAGGATTGATCAAATCCATTGGCGGGATTGACCTGCAAATCCTCGGCATCGGACGTACGGGTCATATCGGCTTTAACGAGCCGCCATCGGATGCCGCTTGTCGCACGCGACGCGTCACGCTCAACGCGATCACCCGATCGGATAATGCAGGTTTCTTCGGAAGCCCCGAGTCGGTACCGACGGAAGCTCTCACCATGGGTGTCGGTACCATCTTGGAGGCCAAAAAAATTGCCCTACTGGCTTTTGGCGCAGGCAAGGCGGAGATTGTCCGTAGAGCTTTCGACGAAAAACCTAACGTTGGTTGCCCGGCGACCTGGCTTCAGCTTCACCCTGACTGCACCTTCCATCTAGATGCCGCAGCCCATAGCACACTCTAAAATTAGCCTTTTGCGACCACCTCTACACGTATCAGAAATCGATCCGGACCAGGTTCCTGCGGCCTTATGGACTCGTGAATTCCTCGCCCGCTGTCGGGTTACAGCTGGCAGCTCTCCGCTAACCTTGACGCTCGAAAGGGCTGATGGCACTTCATCAAATTTTCGTACTTCGGTCTTGCCGCTCGGGCTCGATGATTCCCAGAACTTCCTTCATGTCGAGCGGACCTTGAAATTCCTGTTATGGTCACGAGGTGGCAATCAGGTAAAAATCGCCGGTACGTTGGCGAATCATTTTGTCGATAAGCTTGTCGAATCATACCGGCAGGAGGGTGAGCGGGCCTTTGATTACGCGTTCCACCTGAAAATATTTGAAACTCCCCTCGTCATCCGTGCGATTACCGAAGCTGAGATACCTAATCCGCATAGTTCTGTTCTAAAGTTAGGAAGACACTTGGATGGCTGTCGGATTGGCTTTGACCTTGGTGGCTCTGACCGGAAGTGCGCCGCCCTCATCGAGGGGAAGGTGGTTTTTTCTGAAGAGGTTAAATGGGATCCGTACTTTCAGTCTGATCCGAACTATCACCTCGCGGGAATTCGTGATTCTCTGAATCGAGCCGCTGCTCACCTCCCGCGCGTCGATGCAATCGGGGGCTCATCTGCTGGGGTGTATCTAAATAATAAAGTACGTATCGCATCCCTTTTCCGGGGCGTCACTGATCCGGACATTTTCGCGGAAAAGGTTTCCGGCATCTTCCTTGACCTCGCCAAGGAATGGAAAGTCCCCTTTCAAGTTTTGAATGATGGCGACGTGACGGCGCTTGCCGCCTCTATGAGTTTGGGGCGCAATGCCGTCCTCGGCGTTGCCATGGGAACCAGTGTCGCTGCTGGCTTCGTGGATGCTGAGGGGAGCCTGACCCATTGGCTAAGTGAGCTCGCTTTTGTCCCGGTTGATTACCGTGATCAAGGCCCCTTGGATGAATGGTCCGGTGACCAAGGGTGCGCCGTTCAATACTTCAGCCAACAAGCCGTCGGCCGTCTGTTGCCCATGGCTGACATCCACCTGCCGCCTACCCTGCCCTTACCCGAGAAACTCGAAGCACTCCAAGGCCTGATGGCCCAAGGCGACCCGCGGGCGCATAAGGTTTATGAGGCTATCGGTATCTCCCTAGGATATGCAGTCGCGCATTTCGCCAGTTTCTACCCAATCAACGCCCTCCTGATCATGGGACGTGTGACGACTGGGTCTGGAGGCGATTTTATCATCGCTCGAGCCATGATGGTGCTTCGCGACGAGTTTCCGGAACTTCGTATCGACCTTATTACTCCGAACGAGAAGGATAAACGGCACGGTCAGGCCATCGCCGCCGCTTCGCTTCCACCTCTCTCATAATTTGGAATGAAACTATCCCCTCAAGCTGACGTCTTTGTTCCCGATGCCCTTGGAGGTCCCGAGGCCTTTTCGCGGACAACTCATTTAGGTATTGGCGCCCACCAGGATGACCTCGAGTTCATGGCGTTCCACGGTATTCTCGCCTGCTATGATCAAACGGACCATTGGTTCGGCGGCGTCATCTTGACGGACGGTCGTGGAAGTTCCCGCTTGGGCGTTTATCGCGACTGGACTGATGCGCAGATGGCCGCTGAGCGTGTTCAGGAGCAAAGGCGAGCAGCTACGCTCGGCCAGTATAGTTTCGTAGCACAACTCGGGTATGCGAGCGAGGACGTCCGTTTGAAGCAAGCCGAGGCGTCCCGGACGGAGATATTATCAATCTTGAATGCTACCCGGCCCAAAGTGGTCTACGTCCACAATCTTGCCGATAAGCATGATACCCATGTGGGTTGCGCCCTGCGTTGCATCGAAGCCCTTCGCCTTCTCCCTCGCGATCAAAGACCGGAAAAGGTCTACGGCTGCGAAGTCTGGCGCGATTTAGATTGGTTGGTAGATGACGAAAAGACTCCTATGCCTATCTCTGGACGCCCTGAGCTTGCCCAGCAGCTCAATGCGATCTTTGCCACGCAGATTGCGGGGGGTAAGCGCTACGACCTTGCGGTGCTTGGTCGCCGCACGGCAAACGCTACTTTTAGCAATGCCCATAGTTCCGATCGCGAAACCTCGATGCAATGGGCCATGGATCTTACCCCGCTCATCCAGAATGATACCCTTGATCCGCTCACTTATGTCACTGGCTTCGTCGACCGTCTTAAGTCAGACATCACCGCACGCATCCGCCGCTCCCTCTGAAATCCTATGAAACCTACGCTCCTCGTTCTCGCCGCCGGCATGGGTAGCCGCTATGGCGGACTTAAGCAAATCGACCCCATGGGCCCCTCGGGCGAGACCATCCTGGATTATTCGGTCTATGACGCCATTCGTGCCGGTTTCGGTAAGGTCGTGTTTATCATCCGACCTGACTTCGAAAAAGATTTCCAAGAGCGTATCGTCCAGAAGTTCGCCGACAAAATCGAGGTCGGCTTCGCTTTCCAGACCTTGGATCGGTTGCCTGCCGATTTTAAACTTCCCTCAGGCCGGGAGAAACCTTGGGGGACCACCCATGCGATCTTGTGCGCGCGCGATAGCGTCCATACCCCCTTCGCCGTGATCAATGCGGACGACTTTTACGGCCGCGATTCTTACGCTGTATTGGGCCAACAACTCAAGAAATTGAGTAACGAATCCACGGCCTATTGCATGGTCGGGTTTACCCTCAAGAATACCCTATCAGAGCATGGTACAGTAGCTCGTGGCGTCTGCAAAGCAGATGCGCAAGGTCTGCTCACGGATATCGACGAAATGACCAAGATAGCCAAGACTCCTCAGGGTGGCAGGAATACGGCTGAGGATGGTAAGATCACTGAACTTTCCGGCAATGAACCTGTCTCGATGAATATGTGGGGTTTCACTCCGCACATCTTCAAGCAACTCGAACAACTTTTTGCCGAATTTCTTGCGACCAAGGGTCAGGAATTGAAAAGCGAATGCTACATCCCCCTTTCAGTCGGTAGCCTTGTCAGATCAGGTCAAGCGACGTGCCTGGTACTTCGGACCGATTCTACATGGTTCGGGGTGACTTATCGGGAAGATAAAGCCATCGTCCAGGCGAGCATTCTGGAAGAGGTTAAGCGTGGCGCTTATCCGCATAAACTCTGGGCGTAGAGCCTTCCCTGCCGTGCCCGATCATCATCCAGTCACGGCAGCTCAAGCCTTCGATCTTCCCGGAGAATTGGTTTATGCCCTTCCCTACGGAAGCGGGCATATCAACGATACGTATGCCCTTGAAGTCGACGTTTCGGGTAAGATTGTTCGTTATATCCTGCAGAGGATTAACCAGAATGTCTTTAAGGCTCCCGACGCTTTGATGGAGAATGTGGAGCGGGTCTGCCATCACACGCAACAGAAGCTTGCGACCCAGGGGCGGCCTGATGCCTTTCGCAGAGCTCTAAGGCTAATCCCGACCCGCCGAGGGCGCAATTGGCTTACTGATGCCAAGGGGCAATGCTGGCGCTGTTATAACTTCATCGAAAACGCTACGGGTCACGACGTCGTAAGTTCCGTGCGCCAGGCTCATGCCGCCGCTCGTGCCTTTGGCGCGTTTCAGGCCATGCTAGCCGACCTTCCCGGAGTGAGGCTCAATGAAACCATTCCGAACTTTCACCATACGCCGACACGTTTTGCTAATTTTAAGGAGGCCCTCAAGAAGGACACCCAAGGACGGGCAAAGTATGCCGAGAGTGAAATCAGTTTCGCACTTGAACATGAACACCTTGCTTCGCTGATTACTGGGGCCCTCGAGCGGCAAGAAATCCCTGAACGCGTCACTCACAATGACACCAAGCTTAATAATGTGCTGATCGACGATGCATCACAGGAAGGGCTTTGCGTTATCGATCTGGATACCGTGATGCCCGGCTCAGTCCTTTATGATTTCGGCGACCTTGTTCGCACCTCCACCTCACCGGCAGCGGAAGATGAAACCGATCTGGATAAGGTTTGCATGCAGCTGCCTATGTTTGCCGCACTCGTCGAAGGCTACTTGTCTTCGGCTAAGGTATTCCTGTCGCCCCGCGAGGTAGCGCTCCTCCCGCAGGCAGGTCAGGTCATCACTTATGAGATCGGGTTGCGTTTTCTGACCGACTGGCTCGAAGGCGACGTATATTTCAAATACAAACGTCCGAACCATAACCTTGATAGAGCCCGGACGCAGTTTAAGTTAGTGGATTCAATCACGGCCCAATTGCCTGCGATGCGCCAAACCGTTACCCAATTATCCTGATGCGCATCCTGATCACCGGCGGAGCGGGTTTCATCGGATCTCATCTGGCCCGACATTTTCAAGGTAAAGCAGAGGTGGTGGTCCTGGATAATTTCAGGACCGGAGACAGGCGAAATCTAGACGGACTCGATTGTAATTTGATCGAAGCATCAATTCTTGACCAAGCGCGCGTCGCTGAGGCCATGAAGGGCGTAGATCAAGTATTCCACTTAGCTGCCTTGGTATCCGTCCCAGAATCCGTCAGTAATCCCACCGAAACAAAACAGCTCAACGTGCAAGGAACGCTGACTATTCTGGAAGCTGCGGTACGCGGCGGGGTTCAAAAGGTGGTCTTAGCCTCCTCTGCGGCAATCTATGGCAATAATCCAGTCGTGCCTAAGTGCGAAACGATGACGCCCGAACCTCAATCGCCGTATGCCTCTACGAAGTTATCGGGTGAACAACTTTTAGAGACATTCCATCAAAGACATGCTCTTTCGACGACGAGTCTCCGTTTTTTCAACGTATTCGGCCCGCGTCAAAATCCCCAATCCGCCTACGCGGCAGCCGTACCCATTTTTATCACGCAAGCCCTACAGGGTAAACCTTTGGTGATTTTCGGAGATGGCACGCAAACGCGAGATTTCATCTATGTTCAAGACATCACGCAAGCACTCGCCTATGTCGCCGAACGGGAATCCGTCATCGGCACTTACAATGTCGGTCATGGGCAGGGGTTGAGCATCTTGAGCCTGGCCGAAAAGATAATCGCCCTGACAGGCTCGAAGTCCTCGATCGAATATCGCCCCGGTCGAGCGGGAGATGTGAAAGATTCGGTAGCTTCCCCGGAGAAACTGCATTCAGTTGGATGGAAGGCCTCGGTTTCCTTCGATCAAGCCCTCTCGGAGACGATAAGGTATTTCAAAAGCGTTACTGCGTGACCGTTAGCGTAAAGCGCAGGTATTGGTCCGCTCCGTCATTCACGTTTAACCAAAAATCGTAGTCACCTGGAGCGGGAAGTCGTAAGCGGAACGCGAGCGAGGGTTGGCCGTCATACTCTCCTCCTTCAAGCGAAGGATGCATATGAGCATAGCCGGGATTACTGCCCGCATCGCCGAATAACACCGCATGGCCTAAAGAACCCATCAAAGGGTACAATTTCACGGCCTGGTTGTCCTTGCCGGCTAATTTGACTCTAATTAGGGCCGTTTGGCCTGTCCGAAAAGTATTGGAGGTATGACTCATCAGCCTGAGACCTTCCGTCGCTTTGATGTTGTCACGCGCTTTTACCGGCAAGGGGGCACTACACTCCGCCAACATCACCCGCTCGCTGCGTCGTGGAACGAAATCTACAAAAGCTTGGAGCATCACGCCCGGCTGGCTTGCCCAAAATTCTGTTGGTAGCTGAAAACTCCATCGCCCATCTTCGGTCGGGTTCGGGTGAAGGTGCACGTATGCTCGGTCACCCTGAGCTTGCCGTAAGTGCAAGTGGATTTTCTGGGTGTGTGAAAGGGAGATTTCGTGATCCAGCATCGGTCGATCGTCTTCGCCTTTCAGCCAGAGGAAACTCGGACCGTCCGCATTGAGGGCGAGTTCCATCCGGACCGGAAACTGCAATTTCTTTGGCGAATAATAATTGGCTTCTTCATTGATGCCACAGAACTCGACGCCACGCACCAAGAGAGGTTCATGCTGGCCATGCAGTAAGGCGCAATGCGTGTCAGGTAGGAAACTAAGCGCCAGATAACCCAAGAGGGCCACGAGCGTAATAATTCCAATCTGGGTCCGCTGGCTCATTTGCGAGCTGGTGCCAGCATTTGGGTAAAGATTTGGGCCACTTCGGTGGCATCAAAGACCGCGCCCTCTTTTCGTCTCACGATCCGTCCTTCGGCACTGACGATGATCAAGGCAGCGTTATGGACGATTGTTCCGTCATCCCTAACGGTCAGGATGCCATAATGCTTCATCAGGTCTTTAATCTGCCCAGGGTCACCCGTCAGGAAGCGATGTCGCTGCGGGTTGATCTGGTAACCGTCCGCATAGGCCTTCAGGACCCCGGGGGAGTCGTTCTCGGGATCGAAGGTAATGCTGAGCAGACGAACTGTGGCCAGGCTGGCGTCCTTATCCAGCAGGTCGGATAAGTTCTTCATGGCTTGGGTCGAGGCCGGGCACATGCGTGCGTTGCGGCAGCTCGTAAAAATAAAGTTTATCGCCAGTGGCGTACCCAGGATATCTTTCTTGGTCACTAATTTGGAGGTTTGATCCCACAAAGCCATGTTCGGAACCAGCTCGGATGGCATCCGGGTTACCAGTCGACCTTTATCCATCGTTTCGAGGTGCAAGGCATCGGTGATCTCAGCGATTTGGCGCAATGCTTCGGGTTCGGCGGGAAACATTCGTAAGGCCAACTCAGGGTCGACCGAGGCATTGATTTCGAATCGGGCACGGCGCCCTTTCCATGAGATACTATTATCTCCGCTCGAAAGTTTGATTTTATTCGTAGAAGTCTGGCGGGGTTCTCCTGATGGACCGAGGAGTTGGATCTCTGCGGAACTATCTTTTAAATCCTGCTTAATGATCAGGGCTTCCAAGACTTTCGAAGACTCAGCGGCGAGTCCGACATTGAACCAAAGCAAGATCCCTAGGAGTGCGGGGGGTAGTTTCATAATTGGTCGCCCGAAGGCCCGAGCATCAGTTCCATCATTCCATGTCGAACTCCACGATGCGTCAGGTGGAAAGCCTCGGCTCCGGTCAGGTCCGCCAAGGTGCATAAAGTCACTAAGGCTGCCGGCATGATGTCTAGGCGGTCCTTAGGCAGGCCCGGAACGCTTTGCCGTTCTTGGATATTCATCGCACATAATTTATCTTTGAGTTCCCGGATTCTTAAGAGAGGTAGGCGACCACCGACCGGCGCTTCTCCGATGGCACTAAGGTAAAGAGCGACGCTGGCGAAAGCTCCGCCGGCTCCGACGATTAGGAAGTTTTCCGCCGCTTTGTTAGGGATGATCGTACTCAGGGTGTTGAGGAGGTGCGAACGAATCGAAGATTGGTCATGTTCATCGACGATGCCTAAGCCTCCGCGCAGATAGCCGTGCGTCAATCTTACCGACCCCAAGGCGAAACTGCGGGCCAAAGTGCACTGTTTCTCCCTCAAGGCCATGACCTCAAGGCTACCCCCTCCGAGATCGAAAGCTAAGATGTTCTTATAATCGGAGTAATGGACATCCGAACGTATAGCTGCGGCCGTCAGTCTGGCCTCAACTTCGCCGGAAATAGTCGTGAGACCTAAGCCGGTCTTGGCCTTGATCCGGTGCGAGAAGATTTCACGATTCTTGCAATCACGTACCGCACTCGTCCCAAGAATGACGATACGTTCGGCGCCATGCCCGCGGGCGAAGGCTATGAGACGCACAATTCCTTCGACCGCTTCGTCCATGATGTCAGAGGGTAACAGCGCCGCTTCGTCTCCAGGCTGGAAGAGCCGGATAGATTCGGAGCTTCGTCCAATCTCCTGCTGGGTTTTGCCGTCAACGACGGCAACCTTGATGGAGTTTGAACCGACATCAATAACGGCAATCTGGGTCATGATTAGTAGCGGAAATCTCCTTTAAAGCCGCTGTAGAAATGCATCCCATCTTGGGTATCGAATTCGGTTGAGCGAACAGCGGTGAAGAAACTAGCTGAAAAGGCTTTTAGCTGAAAGGCGGCTCCGAGGGCGAATTGTAAGACGACGGGCCGACGGGTCACGCCGCGGGATGCGCTGAGACTGGTGCCATCGATGGAGTAATTATGGACGACGACTTCGAGCTGCGTATCGGCGAAGCCCCAGGCGGAGAAATCGGGCGACAGGTCATTGGCATCGGCGACAAAAACAGGGTCATAGCCGTTGGAGTGACGAATATACGAATGCCCCCAGGAGCGGTCCAAGTTCAACCCTAGACGGAGCTGAAGCCCCGTTATGAATTCGGTACGAATTGTCCCTAAGTCGATCAACGATCGCACGATCAGGTCACGATAGCCACGATCGACCGCATCGAGATTAAATCGACGACGGAATTCTCCATTGAGATTCACCACGGGTTCATTCGGTATCTGGGTCCGCCAGCCTGCGGCGGGTTTCAGCCCGACCAAATGGTGGAAGTTATTCTGCGTACCGGTGCCGCCTGCGGCTGGGCCAATCATCCCGAATTGTAATTCGAGAGATACCAGGCAATCACGTCGGCCACCACGGTCCAAAACCGTTCCGTAGCCATAACCAAAATAAAGCGCCCCGGAATAAGGCAGGTCATCAAGGGATGGATTTGATGAAAGCGTATCCGCCGGTGTGTTAATTTCTTGCGTCAACGATGCGTAGGCGTGGTCGCCTGACGCCATGATTAACTTAAGTCCCTGGGTATAATAACGGTCCAGGTTTCTTGGGCTAAACTTATCATTTTCTTCGATCAAGGATACCCGTGCTTTCACG